>ERZ772999.1-NODE-1-length-303355-cov-12.037372_pt1 | contig 303355 bp, 271 predicted proteins | sample MGYA00511467_ERZ772999 | MGnify/ENA primary metagenome ERZ772999 (study PRJEB29015, sample SAMEA2738064) | human oral metagenome | biome: human oral; feature: human-associated habitat; material: saliva | place: China | collected 2218 ... | reverse complement strand
GCTTTGCGTTATTTACTTCGTAAATAATATCGCTTTGCGTTATTTACTTCGTAAAAAATCCTGGGAGATACCCCAGGATTTATCATTTGTTCAATGAGATCTTTCCGATCTCATGATACTAAGATCGCAAGGACCCTAGAGAAAAACTCCTCTTGAGTTTCCTCTTCAGCACGCTGAATACATACCTCGTAAATATTTCTACGGATATTTTTCTCATAAAGTGTTACCTCTGTTGTTGAAGGCTCAAGATAGACATTATGAGTTTCCATCTTCAAGCCTCCCAAATTATCGAAAGCTCTCAATTGAGGAGGGACTTTGTCTGAGATTTTCGTGTTTTTTACACAAAAAATCTGAACCTCTGCTTTAGGCTGGGCAAGACACTTGGCCCCCAACTTAACAAGCTCTTCGTAAGAAAGATGTTTTACTTTCATAATCTTTTTTTTAAACGTTATTTTTATATTAACATATTCTTACTATACTAAAAAATAATCATAAGTCAACACTTTTGTAAAATTTATATTCTGATGTAATGAATCCTCATGAAAAAATAATACCACTACCTCTTATTGTTTAAAACAACATAAATAATTCTGATTTTTTACTTATTGTGAGTTTCAGATCTCGAAATCAAAAAAGAGCTTAGAAATCTAAACTCTTTTTATTTCATTAATGAGCATGCCCTTCTAGAAAGAGCAAACCAAACATCACTGCAATTCCCAAGATAAACATGAGAATCTGCAAAAGTGAGGATTTAAACTGTTGATTGTGCTTATGAAGCTCTGGAATGAGATCTGATCCTGCGATGTAGATAAACATTCCCATTGCAATAGGAACAAGCAATTCCTGCAACTCATGAACTACTCCTCCAACTATAAGCGCAATAATTGTTCCCAAAATCGCACTAAGAGCTGAGAGGAAATTTAGTAAGAGAGCTTTCTTCTTGCTATATCCGCTATGAATAAGCACCGCATAATCTCCGATCTCCTGAGGGATTTCATGAAAGAGAATTGCTAGACTCGTTGCAAGACCAGCTGGGACACTGACCAAGAAACTTGCACCAATGATCAACCCATCAATGAGATTATGTACAAAATCACCAATCAAATTCATCTTTGCAATAGTGTGAGGCTGATCATCCTCACTATGATCATGGTGGCAATGATGCCAATGTAACAGTTTTTCTATTACAAGACCAAGCACTACACCTCCAATCACAAGAAGCCCTAACTGATCCATATCCATCTCATGAGCGTGCTCAACCATCTCAGGCATCAAGTGCAAAAACACATCTCCAAACAGCGCTCCAGCCGAAAAAGATACCAAATAGATCAACTTACTGGTTAGATATGACTGCTTGATCCCTAGGGTAAAAATACCGATAAGTGAAGTAAGCGAGATCCCAAACACTGCCAAGAGTGCTATCATCCATGTGGATAAGTCCATTGTTCCCATACTCAAAGAAGTTAAAAGTCTGATTTTTTTCTTTTTTTATTTTACTTGTGTTGCTTTTATAGCAAAATACGAGATAAAATCAAGAGTATTTTTTTAGTTTATTTTCTCTTGACTTTTCTTTAGAAAAGTATATGATAAACACATCCATTTCTCTCACAACGAGAGAAAATTGGCAAACAATATAAATAAATATTATGGCTAAAAAAAATGATTCTTTCGAGCCAGCTCCTCGTAAAAATTTCGAGCTTTGTACCATCAAAGAACAAGCTAGCTTAGCTGTTGATGTTCTTCGCAAGACCATCAACAAGATGAGAGTTCGTACTCCGGAAAAAAATCTGTTCCTTGCTATCAAGGGATCTATGAATCTTAATGAGTTCAAGCAACTTGCTGATGCTCCTCTCGATTCTCCAGCATTCTCTCACAGATATATCTATATCAAACTTGGTATAGACAAAATCCACTTGTTTGCTAAAGATCCTCAAGGCAAACTCTATGAACAAGTTCATATGATGACAGAGAAAGCAATGCCCTCTCAAATCTGTGAGCTTGGCAAACAGATCATGGCTTGAGTAGCTGAGTCTCCTCAGCAAAAAGAGAGCTTCTCTTACTACAAAACCTCTAGGTATCACCTAGGGGTTTTTCTTAGAAGTATAATATATCAAATTTGTTTTAATAAAAATTGCATTATCCAAAAAAATATCTATACTTGATAGCGTATTTTTATCCTTAGAGACAAATAAAATGACACAAACAAACGAAGAACTTATGAAAAACTATCAACAACTACTCCAATTTGTAAGAAACAGCATCAACAAAGCAGAAATGGAACTCAAAAGAGCAAAGCTTACTCTTGGTCAATTGATGCATTTTGATCCTAGCAATCCAGAATCTTTGACAGCCTACCTAGAAGAAATGAGAGCTGAAAATCCAGAGAATCTCAAGAGTTACAAAGAAGAAGGCATGGAAGTTATTGAAGGAATTTTTGATGGATATTATATGATCGGAGCTAATCAAATGAAATACCCAGTTCCTGTAAACTACTCTAGTAAAACAAAACTTATCCCTGGAGACGTTCTCAAGCTCAAAATCCTTGCTGATGGAAAATTTATCTATAAGCTTATCAAACCAGCAGAGAGAAAGCACCTTAGAGCTGTTCTCTCAAAGAGTGATGAAAATAAATACACTGCTAATACCGAAGATGGAAAGGTTTATTTTCTCAATCAAGCTGCGGTAAGTTTTTATCTTGGGAATCCTGGAGATGAACTCTATGTAATCGTTAACGAAAACGGAGAAGGTAATTTTGCTGCAATTGAAGCGATTATTAAGAAATAGGAAAAATCTGGATTCAGATAACAAACTGACTCCAAAGGTCAGTTTTTTTATTTTATTAAGAATAACTTTTATTTAAAATGTTTTTATATAAATGTCAATATTTAATGATATTTTTCATATAAAAGACAATTGTTTTATAAGGAAGAATAGTTTGAAAATTGCCATTCATAAAGTTTGGAGTATACTTAATGATAAGTATTTTTTTATATTTCAAAAAGAAAATGGAAGATATTCAATCAGCAAAAGCTATCATCCAACAAATCCTAGACAGACATCTCCCAGAGGAAGAAAGATTTTCAATTGACGGACTCAGTAATGATAGACTGGAATTTTTAGTTGAGTTTCTCTTGGAAGAAGATGAAATAGAAAGGGATAAAATTTGGGCCAGGCTAGAGGAAGAAATAGAAGAAATAAAGAATAATTTAAAAATTGATAACCTGGAAGTACAAAAAATTAAAGATCTTCTTGATTATGAAAAGTTAGAAAAATCAGAACTACAAAATCTTTTGAATCTTATTCATTCGGAAAAAGAACTCGAGCAAGAAATCAAAGATTTGGATTTTTAGTAAAGTAATCTATAGCAACAATGGGAGAATATAAAGATAGAAGCATCGCTACGATACAACATGATGTTGAAAAGCAATTTAAGGAGATCGAAAAAAAGAACGGAATGTGAATTCGTGATGATCTCGAAATAGCACAAGCTGGGATCAAGATTTGTTGAGCTTATATTCACGCAATAAAGTCGGACAAAAGTATAAATTATGGGGGATGGGCACTAGAGCCACTTACAAAGCTTCAATGAGTGCTCCAAAAAGAGATCAATACTATGACCGATGCAGAGCTTTTTACTCACAACAAAGATCAGATCTACAAGATTGCAAATAGGATCGATAAAGCAGAGAGAGAGGTTCTAAAAAGACTCGGACTCAATAATACTAATAGAGACAGTAGAGAACTTGTCAAAAAATCGGAAAAAAAACATAACGGGAAAAATATTTTTATAATGGAGGGGGGATCAAACCTAACCAAGCAAACTGGAAATCTAATCTTTACTAAAGAATCCAATCCAGTAAAAATTCATGATGCTCTCAAAGGACTTTTTAAAGATCCAAATCAAGTCTATCAAATTGACTACTCCAAATGCACCAATCCAAAAATCAAAGCAATAATGAGCAAACTTGCTGGAACCGAAACCTGCTATCTTAGATATGATGCAGAGCAAAAAACCTATACTATCTGCGATAAAGATGGGAAACAACTCCGCAATAGAGCTTATATCTGGGAAGGAGTCAGACTTATCCCTGATGGTGTAAGACAATGGACAACTGCTTCCAAGAGCAGGAATTTTAATGAAATAAATAACGTAGTGGACAAATTGAATAGTAATGATATAAACAATAAATCAGAAACCTATTTAAAAAACAATGAAACACTTAAGAAAGAAGATTTTAATAGGCTTTTTTCTGGTAAAGAAAATATTAGGCAGGGAAGACTGTGAGATTGTTATCTTATTACTACTATCAATATTTTAAGTAGATCTCAAATTTTTGAGCCACTAATCAGAACATCTGTTAGAATTGTTCAATGAGGGTATACTATTAGACTTCCCTTATGAGAGCCTCACGGGAAAACCATAAGCATCAAAAATAGTGAATTAGATGCAGCTGCTGTACAAGGGAATATTTGATATAAAATTCTTGAAATTGCTTATGCAAAGCAAACTACAGGAGAGAGTATAATGACTAAAGACTCCATTCAGCAAATTAGAGGAGGGAGACCATCAAAGGCATTACAGACATTAGTAGGAAAAAATAATATTGGATTTACTACACTATGAGGACACTATACTAAAAAAACTAAAAAAGACTTAGCTTCAAATTCTACTTCACGCATTTCTTCAGAAACAGATTCCCAAAATCTTCCTATTCCTTATTCTCCCAAAGAGATTAGTCAGGTAAAAAATACACTAAAAAATTATCAATTAGCTCATTGAACTAAATTTATTGCGGTTAGCTCTTATCCAGCGGAAAGTGATCAACGTTTTTACAAAATTGAAGGAAAGCAAATTTTTTACAGACATGCTTATGCAGTCCTTTGAGTAGAAAAAGACAGCAAGGGAAATATCTCTCGTGTTCACATACAAAACCCATGGAATAAGGATGATAAAAACAAGCCAAATAATGGAAAATGAAATTTTTCTTTGAGTTTTGAAAATTTTCTTAAAGCATTTCCTCTAATGGACATAGGAAATACAACCAGAAAAATTTTTGATTGAAAAACAGAAAACGGAGATTTATCTATAGCAGATAATAGACGTAGAAGAATCAAAGTATCAAAGTATCAAAAAATCAAAAAATCCTAAATTAAACATAAACAAGCCTTACACAACTTCCTCTTGGAGAATGAGAAGCCCGTCAATAAATAGAGAAAAATTCTTTAAAGACAGAGAATAATCTCCTTACTTGCATTTTAAGTCTGATTTTCTATACTGAGAGTCAGACTTTTATGTTTTTTTGGGAAAAGGATTATGCAACTATTTTTTCATGAAAATATCCAGACAAGCTGAGATCTCCTCAAACTCAAAGATGCTCCAGAAATCATCCGCCAACTCAGAAAAGTTCTTAGAGCAGCTCCTGGATATGTTTTTTGTGTACAAAATCGTGAGAAGAGATGGGAAGTTGAGCTTCAGAACTGGACTGACAAAGAGATTTCTGCGAGAATTATCAAGCAGTATGAGAAACCAAATCCTCAAGCTCAATCTGCAATGCTCATTGCTCTGCCAAACAAACAAGACAAACTCGAACTTATTGTACAAAAACTAACTGAAATCTGAATCCAAAGAATTATTCTCCGACCAGCAGAAAGGTCAGTTGTCAAAAGCTTTTCTCCCAATAAGCAAGAACGCTTACATAAAATTATGCAAGAAGCACTTGAGCAATCACGAGGATGGGAAATGCCTAAAATCCAATTTATTACCGATCTCAAGGAGCTTTATGAAGAATATCAACTTTGTATCTTTGATCTCAAAGAAAATAGCAACGGAAAAGTAAAAAATGTCGATAAGCCTCTTCTCTGAGTGATCGGCCCAGAAGGAGGGCTAACCAATAAAGATTACGAACAATTTGGAAATGGATGGTGCGGAATCAATCTAGGAGAACAAGTCTTGAGGATGGAAACAGCAGCTATTATCTGATCTTGGCTTATCAAACAAGGAAAAATTAGCTAGCTAAAATTTATGATTTCATTTTCCAAAAAAGGAGACGTTTCACGTTTCTTTTTTGTGTTTCGACTTGAAAAGAGGCAGTATTTGGATAATATCTGGATATTCTTTATTTGCTAAATCGTGCAAAGATGAAAAAACAAATATCCACTACCATCTGAATTCTTTCTTTTTTGGGAATATGTGTAAGCGGTGTAGTACTAGCAAACAATCAGCCAAAAATCATTATTGATTCAGCAACAAATAAAATTCTGATCCAGACATGAGGTCAGACTTTATCCCTAGAAGATGTAAAAAACCAGAGTGGAGGTAATATTCTATCTTGAACAACTACCACTCCCCTCTCTGGAAACCTAAATACTGGGACTACGACAACCCTTCCTACAAAAACATCTCTCCCTACAATAAAGCCGGAAGCAGAAACCTGAACAGAACTAGAAAAGGCAATTTCATGGATGTATGCTAATGGACTTACCAAATACGACACGCTCAGTGGTTATAGACCTCAAGATCCCGTATTAAGAGAAGAATCTGCAAAAATTATCGCACAAGCATATCGCATTCTTGGATATCCGCAAGGAAGTAAAAACAGCCAATGTAACTTTAGTGATGAAAAAAGTTTTGATAGTTCTCTCAGTGGTTTTATCGCTGATAGCTGTAAATGGGGAATCTTTAAAGGATCAAATGGACAATTTCTCCCTCATAAAACACTTAGTAAGGCAGAATCATTAACAGTTTTGATGAGAATCTTTGAAGGAAATAGCAGTAGCGAAAACTTTACTCCTCGATGGACAATGTACTTTGTAAAAGCAAAGGCTATTGGACTGACTAAAGAAGCGAATGTTAACTCACTTGATAGACCTACAAGCAGAGAAGAACTTGCATTGCTCATCTATAGATTCAAAAATCTGATTTTGAATAAGGATCAAAATTCATCAGCCAAAAGTCAACTGAACAACGTAAATCAGAATCCAACTTCTTTTTTGCAGAATTATCTGACAGGGAGTATAGCTACTTGAACTAATACCACATGAGTAAATACAAATAATCCGATTCTAAGCTTATTGTCAGGGGGGAATGAAAGCTCTAGCTCTCTCAGTATCCTTAATAACCCTGAAATCACCGAAGCAATGCACCGAATGAAAGATGCCTGACTCACTAGTGCAAGCGATATTAGTACTTACAACCCTTTTGAATATCTAACCAGAGAACAGGCTGCAAAAATGCTCGTACAGTTTGCCAAAATTGAGAACTTTAAAGCACTCTCTGGAGCTGCGTTAAATTGTAATTTCAAGGATGTTAACTACGCAAATGGAGGACTCGCAACAAGTATTCAACAAGCATGTCAAATAGGACTCATGCAAGGAAATAATGGACTTTTCTCCCCAGGACAAACGCTGGCAAAATCAGAGTTTATTACCTTATTAATTAGACTAGCAGAAGGAAAAAAACTAGATGAAAACCAGAATCCTTGGTGGAAAAATTACTTTATCAAGGCGAGAGAACTTGGACTAATCAATAATGATGATGCGCTTGCGATCCAATCCCCCATCACAAGATACGAAACAGCACTTATCTTTTACAGATTCTGGATCAAGCAGAAAATCCTGAGTAATCTCAACACTTCCCAACTCAAAAATGAACTTATCTCAACAGTAAAAGGTGCTGATGGAGAATTCCTCAATACCAGTGGGAATTATTCTGTAAGTATCGATGCAAATCTTCTTAAAAATCAGTTTTTTCAAGAGGGATTTGCGGAGTTGCTAGGTCAGAGATATAAGCTCAAGAAAACAAATATCACTACTTTTGATATCGCAAATGAAAGTTTTGTACGATATGGAGATCTCTTTTCTATTAGTAATGATAATAAGATAGGGAATATCAACATCATCGTATCCAATGGAAATATCATTGATGGAAATATCAGACTATTTGCTCCTGTAACGACTTGGAGAATTACTCCAAATGAAAAAACAACTGCATGGTTTTATCTCAAAAGAAACTAGAACAGTTTAAATTAAAAAAAGACTAGAAATCTGATTTCAGTCTTTTTTTGTTTATTACTAATTCTAAACTGTTTTTAGAAGATGAAGCTGTGCATCAGAAGGAAGTCCCTTCCTTGAATATGCCGTCGCAACGGTTTGAATATTCAGTCACAACTCTTTTATCTTGGAAATGCATTGCTTGATTTCCTCTAATGAACAACAAAGCCCCCTACCACTAAGCATACTTGTAATTGAGGGCAATTCAGGCATTTTTGCAAGCTCCTCAATTTGTTCTATTGAATACTGAGAAAAATGTCTGATCATCCTTTTTGCATATTTTGGCTTATCATATAGCGAAGTTAAACTTCTCAAACCTCTTGGAGAATGAAGTACAAAAGTCTGAATCTTGTCTGCTATCTCCTCCATAGCTAAAACATCTGAAAGCTCAGTTTGCGTCTTTTGGATAAGGGTATTGAAATTTTCTCTCCTTTCAAGGGCGTTGATTGCATTTTGCTTTTTTTCAATTTGATCTTTAAGATCATGATAGTCTCTATCTAAAGATCATTTTTGCTGAGATTTAAGGTGATCAATCTCTGGAGTCAGATTTTCTTTTCTTTTTTGATATGCTTGATCAATAGTATTATAAAGCTTTTGCATCATTATTTTTTGGAGAAATAAATTATTCTGATGCGTTCGAAGAATCAGGCGTAGATGGCAAATCATCCACTCCAATATCACTACCTACTCAGAGTCTATTTGAGATTTCAGCATCGACAAATTCTCTTGCTCTACCATACTTTTTGGAAGAATATTCCATAAGCAATGGAGCGATTTTTTTGTTTTGATAATCCTTGGTATAAATAGAATTCATACTAAAAACCTTAGAAGTTGCATTATCAATATTGAGCTTGATATAGGATTTATAGTTAGCAATTCCTACAATATCCTGAGGTCCAAGGAGTGGAGCATATTCTTTTTCCATAAATTCGGCATCAGGAGCACCGATTTTGAAGGACATCATAGTACCCACGTTACCAAATACTGCGGCTTTTACATCAGATTTTCCTCATTCTCCATTACCTTTCCCTGTTTCAAGCTGTGCGATATACTGGTGGGCCATGATAAGTCCGAGTCTATATTTTCTGGCCTCAGACAAGATATCCGCAAAAGTCCCTGATACAAAGTTTTGGAACTCATCCACATAAAGATAAAAATCCTTTCTATCCTTTGGATCGAGTTTTGCTCTTCCCATTGCTGAGTTATAAATCTTGGAAACAAGAATCATTCCTAAAAGCTGAGCATTAAGTTCTCAGATCTTACCTTTTGAGAGATTTACGAGAAGAATTTTTTGATTATTCATCACATCATCAAAATTGAACGCTGACTTGGTTTGTCCGATGATATTTCTGATAAGTCTATTGGTATTAAAAGATACAAACTTTGAAGAGAAATACGGGATAATTTCAGCTTTTTCTCTATCTCCCATAGAGTTATAGGTTCTCTCTCGTCGATTTCTTACAACTGCATTAGTGACTTTAGCTACCTTAACTTCTCTATATGCCTCGTCAGTAAATAATCTTACTACATCCAGCAAGGTTGGCCTATCTTCAAAGTCCTCCAAAATAGTCAGACTTCCATATTTGAAATATTCTTGGATTCTTGGTCCAAAAATCTCTGGTCCAAACATTTTCAAGAAAATTTCTGTCGCATCATTTACCGTTCTATCTGCCTCATCAAGAGAATTAATTTCATAGAGATTAAGTCCCATTGGACGATCTTCATTTCCTGCATCAAAATATACTACATCCTTTGCTCTTTCCTTTGGAACGAAGCTTAATACATCTTCTGCAAGATCTCCATGCGGATCGATAAGACAAATTCCATCACCATTCCATAGATCCTGTCTAGCAATAGTCTGCAAGAACACTGATTTTCAAGTACCTGACTTTCCTATCATATAATGATGTCTTGTTCTATCTTCTCTCTTCATATAAACAGGAGAAAGCTGATTTCTGTAAATGTTTGTCCCCAAGAGAACAGCATTTTTATAGAGCTTATATCCGTAAACGGTTTTTTTATCTACAATTTCTTTTACGAACTGTTCTTCGCCTTTTGTGATGATTTCAAGTCCATTGATGGTTTGTTTACCATCAACTTCAGAGATAACTCCTGGATGTGCTGTTTGATACTCGGCAAGTGGAGTCAGCTTTTCTTCCTCTATTTCTCTAGAAGTTACGGCTCGATGATTGGTATAATCCTTAAGAATATCTGATAGCTTCCCATCTTTGAATTTTTCAGCAAGGATTCCTGTCATAACCTTTCCATTTCGCTCATCATCTGAAAACTGCGGAAGATTTGCAGGGGCAGGCAGAACTTTATATTGCATCCATTCAATGATTGGAGAACGATTATAGATACTATCTGGGAAATGATAAAGACTACTCAACTCGTTGGTCGAGAAGTAACTATACTTGTAGAAAAATCCTGTCAAATAATACCCTACTCCAATCCTCCAAAGTGGTTGAAAAATCCACGGAAACATATCGTGCTTGGTATTATCATCAGAAAGTCTATTGGCATATTCATCAGTATAGACATTATAAGCAGATTCCATTGCTTTTAGATTTTGCTTGGCTTGACCTTTGACATCTGAAGAAGAAACAATCAATAAACCTGACTTGTAGATTGGGTTTCCCGCTTCTTCACCGATGGTATTGAGTGCTTCTTCTTTGGCTTTTACCATTCTTACCATAGTAACATTAGCTTCTTCCTTTTGATTAGCTACGAGCTTTCCAGTTCGTCCCATAAAGATAACTGAGAGAAGCTTAAAAGGATTGAGCCAAGTACTTCGTGACCAAAGCGTTGTTTCATACAGTGAAAGATTTTTGTAGAGTCTATCTGCAGCTTTTTGACGTTTAGCATTGTATGAAGAATCTTCAGGCTTGATAACTAAGATTGCAGTCACGGTATCATAGATAGAGACCTTACTCATCGTATCGATCACATTATTGATCGGATCATCCGGAACTTGCTTAAAAGTTTTGATCGTATATACGGGATCTTTCTCTGGTTCAAGAGGCATAATATCTGAGTATTTCTTTTGGAATGGGTTAGGTTTTTTAACTCTTTCTAGTGAACAATTGGCAAATTGAGCTGAGATTGCACTTTCTACAATTCCCTGATACTCTGGATAGGTACCGATAATAAAACTAAGCTGTCCCTGTTCATATTGATAAATCATAACGAGCTTTTGCTTCCCAAAAATCTTATGCATCATCGATTCCTTGGTACTAAGATCAGAAATCTTATGAAGCCCACTATAAAGCTGAGACATTCTCGATACTTTTTCTTTCATATCTTTTGCGATTTCCTTTTCTTGTTCACGATCTGTCTTTCCATCTGTCTTTGGAAGCATAACCTTGAGATAGATCATTCTGCTCGTATTGAGAAATGAGTAGATATATCTCATAAAGACCCTTCCAATCCAAGTCAAAAGTATAATTGCTAAAATAACCAAAAATCCATATCCAATCCACTGCCCTACTTGATGCATTGTTTCAAGCCCTTGATCAACGATCTTTGCTGTTTCTCCGGTAAGATACTGTGTTTTAAGGTTTTGGATCATCTGTCCATGGTCTGATGTTTGATTGTGTCCAGAAACAATAGATGAAGTCTGATTTTTGTCTTCTTTTTGAGTATTTTGAGATGGAATTACAGGAGTTGTTTGTTCAGAAGAAGATTGAGTATTTTTGAGCGAATTTGGACGCTCAGAACCGTATTTATCTACATTACTTAAAAAAACTGAAATCTGAGAGTAGCCCCCCATTTCCTTAAGACACTCTGTCTTCTGAGCTCCCCATGCGGTAGAAGTAAGCTTGGAAAGATTAGACTTAAGACTGCGGTTGATATTGTACTGTTCTACTAAACGAGCATCACAGGTCTTTTCTCTATTTGGAGCTCCATGTTCACTATTCTGCTCAATAAAAGTAGTAATTTTAGAAAAACCTCCCATCTTACTCATACAATCAGATTTCTCTGCTCCTCGAGCAAGAGTAGTCAACTGAGATGCATTAGTATTAGCAGGATTAAGATGTATGGTATCAAGGAGTTTCTGTGAACAGATTTCTAAAGTCATATTTTTGTTTTTGTGAGTAAATTTTTACTGCTCAATTATAGTGAAAACTAGTAAAAAAATCAAATTTTGTACATATATTTTACTTTTGACCACATAAAATATCAGAAATATTTTCATAAATTTTTTAAAGAATTCTCAAACTATTTTTTTCACAAAATCTCAACCTACACACTTTGCTCAAAATCTATTGATTTCTTGGTTACAATTGTTACACTGACAGTGTTTAGTTCTCAATTTAGCTACTCATGATGAATAAAAAAAATATTCTCTTGCTCATTATTGCAATTGTGTCGCTAGCTGGAGCAGTTTTTGCAATTAGATGGTCAAAACAAGTGGATCAACAACTCCAAAATCCTGAAATCTTCACTGCTCAAACTAGCTCAGGAGAAGAGGAAGCACAATATCTCAGCTCTGCGTTTGATAAAATTTTCTCTGGAGAAGATATGGCAAGTCTTTATGAAGGACAAACAGGAGACTTTAACACTTCAGAATCAATTGATGAATAAAAACATACTAACTAACTATACTTTTACTGATTCTTCTCAGCTGGATATTTTTACTGGCATTGATGGCAAAAAGACAATCTTCTTAGACAATACTAGCCCCCTAAAATACTCTATTCTAGCGAAAAATGCAAATATTGATATTGATGTAAACACCACTCGTGATGGATCAGAATTAAAAATTTTTATTCTGACTCCCGTGATCAAAAATCATCCCTCTAAAATCAATATCAATCTAAACCTCAGACACAACCGCTGTAAAATTGATTTGCACATGGTCTCTCTCGTCTTCTCTGATGCAGAGAATCAGGCCTGTGCTACTATTTACATGCAACCTAACATTCAGGACTCTTCAAGCAGATTACTTGAGGAAACAGTTGTCTTAAGCGAGAAAATCAAGGTAAGAAATCTTCCAATCTTGGATATTCAAGCAAACAATATTGCTGCAGCTCACGGAGCAAAAATTTATCGTCTAGATGAGCAAAAACTTTTCTACCTGCAATCAAAATGACTCTCAGCGCAACAAGCAAGGTCGCTCTTGATTTCATCTTATCCAAATATGCTTTTTGAAGATACTATGGAAAAAGAAGAGGAAAAAGAGCAGATTATTGCTGAATTTTTAGATTTTGATGCTTGATATCATGCGTAAATACTTTGATTTACTCTTGGATTTACTAGAAATTGAAGATAAGGCTAGCTATGAGAAACTAGCTCAACAGATTGAAGATGCTCCTGCAGAGGCAAAGATACTCTTTGCTCATAGAGCTAGATTTATACTCTCCTGATATCTTGACCTCTTGAAATGAGAACTTGCTCCAGAAGAATTTGTCTTGCTCGGAGATGTTGAAAGTAGTATCCCCCTTTGGCAAGAGGGACAACTCAGCTCAGAAAAGCTTGTTCAATCATTATTGAATGGAGAAATTCCTATAGAAGATATCATCATCTTGGATCAAATAACCTGGCAAGTAATGCTCGGACAAGAACAAAGAGATCAACTTCATAATAAGCTCCAAGAATCCGGGAAAACACTTATTCTTGGCTAACAATTAGAATAGAGAAAAATATCCCAACAAAGAAAGACCCTCCAGATACTATTCCAGACTTTTAATTCTTATCTCTATATCACCATGGCTTACAGAAACAATGATATTCTCAACTCATTCAACAAGCTTGCTCGTAAATTTATGGCCTTTACTAAGCATCAAAAAACTTTTGTATTGTTTTTGTTGGTATTTACTGCAGCAGTTATCCTGTTACCAATGCTTAGTGTAGAGCCAACGAGTGATGACACTAGCGGTTATCATCTTTGGATTTGGAATCTTAAGCTCTTTAAGTCTTTTTTGATCATGTTGATCTCACTTGCATGACTTTATGGACGAAATCTCCACTCTAATGTAAAAGCATTTATGGTAAAGTGCTTTGGTTTTAGAGAGTCTGAACCAATATTGAACTTTATGTTTTTGTGGATGATCGTATCGGTATATATGCCAATGCTTGATATCGTTGCATTCTTGCCAACATTTACTGGTTCCATCTCACTTTCTCGAGGAATCTGGGGTCAGCTTTTGATCTTACTCGTTGGAATCATTATTGCAATCAAAGAAGTACGAAAAGCTGCAAGTCAAAATTCACAAAAGACTAAAATTCTGAATATTGTCGATGATGAGCCACAACAACCAAGAGTTGAGAATAAAAGGATTGTACAAAACCTTTTTGATGAAGAAGATATGGATTAAAAAAAGAAACTCCTACTATGGAGTTTTTTTAGTAGAAAAAAATCAGACTTTTATTGATTTTTCAAATCTCGATTAATCGGGGTTTTCCCCTGAGATATGAGATAGCTATTGCACTGGGAGAAGGGACGAGAACCAAAAAATCCTCTATCCGCAGAAAATGGTGAAGGATGTGGGGACTTGATAATCAGATGTTTTGACTGATCGATAAGTGAGATTTTTTGCTGGGCAAATGCTCATCGGAGGATAAAGACCAGTCCTTGTTTTTCTCTCGAAAGAACTGAGATTACAGCATCGGTAAAGCGATGTCGTCCTGCATCTTTATGAGAGTTTGGAGAGTCTTTGCGTACGGTTAGTCCTGCATTGAGAAGAAAAACCCCTTGCTCTGCTCGCTTTTGGAGATTTCACGATGCAGGAGGATCAATATCTAAATCAGATTTCAATTCTTTAAAAATATTTCTTAGAGAAGGGGGAATTCTGATCCCCTCTGGCACAGAAAAGCTTAATCCATGCGCCTCTCATACACCATGATAAGGGTCTTGTCCAAGAATCACAACCTTTACTTGATCAAAGGGGGTGAGATCAAAGGCACGGAAAATATCCTTCCCCAAAGGAAAGGTAATAAAACCCTTTTGATGCTCAGATAGAAGAAAATCCTTAATCTGCTGAAAGTAAGGTGAGGAGAATTCAGCTTTTAATTGCTCCTTCCAAGAGGGATGAATATTAACGGAGTCTGGATTCATTTTTTGGAAATAGGTCGGATAAAAAGATGCTAACTAATGTAGATTTGATTCTTTTTATGCTTGTTCTGCGAGAATTTGTGCTTTACATTAATTATTAAATCAAAAGAGAGTATAGTAATTTAACTATTTTTTTCAAACGGAAGAAATAAAAAAACTGTAACAAAAAAAACCCACCACAAAAGTGAGTTATTTTATATATCGGAATCAACTTAGAAAGGAAGATCATCACTTGAAGATGATGCAGATTCTCCTTTTTCTACTCTTCGGCAAGTGATAGAGTTGAAGTATCTACCTGGTTGATTTTTAGATTCGTTTGCTCTAGCATTGAGGTGAACAGTGATAACATCACCCATATTTACATCTGAGAGAAGATTGATCTTGTCTCTAAAGAAATCTACAGCGATTGAACCTTTGAATTCTCTATCAGAAATTTCTTCCAAAACGATAGTTTGTTTTTCGATGTCACCAGCTCCGATAGTTTCTCTAGGTCCGATGTACTTTACAGTTCCTTGGTATTGCATAATGTGTAGTAAATAATAGATAAAATGAATTTACTCGTTTTGTAATTTACATTTTTGTACAAGAATTGCAAGGGAAAATCTCTTTTTTGATCAAAAAGAGTACTGCAAAGGTCAAATAACAGTCTGCAATATTAAAAACAGGGAAATTTCAAAGTGAAATAAAGTCTCTCACTCCTCATAAAAATAGCCTATCCACAAGGTTTCCAAGCGTTCCTGCAATCAGCAAAATAAATATCCAAGTAGAGATAGCTTTTTTGTAATACAAATAGACAAAAAATCAGAGTGCTAAGAGCGATATACACCAGATTACTATTTGATTGATATGAATCCCTCGAGAAATACCGTGATTAAAAACAGGAGTGAAAAAAAAGAGAGACTCCCCTATTCTAAGGTCATAAAAAGCATATTTTGTCCCCCGATCAATTAAGAGAAGAACAAGAATCAAAAATCAGATTTTTATCTTATTCATTGTAGTTTCTACTAATAAATGAAATGGAGTATAGTATTCTTATCGCAAAAAACAATAATAACTTCAAAATAGACTTGACGTTTTCTACAATAATGATATAATTCTATTGTTTTGAGTAAAAAACAACCTCAAGACAAAATATCGCTCACAATACAAAACAATTAAAAACACAAGATTATGAACAAATGAAGGATGGGATCAAAAAATCCAAACACCTCCTACCCAAAAGCGAAAGAAGAATACTCTTCTCCACAAGCTGCCATGAAACTCTCTGCTGAAGGTTTCCTTAACCTTCTAAAACAAAAGCAGGGGAAACTTGAAAAGTGTCACTATCATGTAACAGAAGAGGTATGCATTGGAAATGAGTTTTCTAACTTCTCTATCCATCTTGGATGTGGGATCTTTGAAAAAAGTCTCTCCGTTGAAGGAGTCTAGCTTCCTTAGATGATATGGAATCTATCCATATCAACTTTGGTCAGGCTCTCTTCAAAGGAGAGGCTACCTTCAACCAGATAAAGTGCCTGAATACCTTTAATCTAGGGAAGGCAGTCTTTGAGACTAGACTTAGCTTGGAAGAAGTTGGAGCAGAAAGTATCAACGCAGGCTCCGCCAATCTTGGAGAGCTTACACTTAAGGAAGTGTACTTTGGGACTTTCTATACAAGAACTGCTACAGCCTCAAAGCTTACTATTCAAGAAGATAAGCTATCCTTTAGAGGAAATCTCCTCAATACGAGTCGGATTCTGACTCAATCAGATTCAGAAAATAACCAGAACTCTCTAGCGACTCGGCTGGCACTCGCTATCGAGGCAATAGTGGACAGCCCCACTAGATACTCCTTAGTCCGCTTTTTAGGGACAGATGAGTAACTAATTATAGGATATGAAATTCTATCCCTATAGCTAACTCAGAGGACTTTATTTAGGTATTTCCTAAGTAGAGTCCTCTTTTTTTACAAAAGGAAAAAAGAGGAAGCCTTCTTTCCCCTTATGTTATTTAAAATAGATTACTTATCACCTCCCTTACAGGCTACTGGTTCAATTCTACAATATGCTGTTTGCATAGAAAAACAAATCTCATTTCATCACTTTGGCAAAAGTGTGAAGGAAATCTCATGATTTCCTTGTTGTTCCTGAAGTGAACAAGCAAGCTGATAGGGTTTGTAAGTCAATTTTATCTGATCCTTTTCTGATCAATCAACATCAAGCTTGGTAATTTGAAAGTTTCAGTTTTGAGGAGAAAAGAAAGATGAAGTCTGACTTTGTTCTTCTGTTTTTGAGAAATCTGAAGAAGATTGAGAAAATACATATTTAATCGGTTCATTTTCTCATTTATTTAAGATTAAAGTCGCTTCATTATAGGGATTTCCCTGATAAGAAGAACTATTGATCACTTGGAGAAAAAAGGTATCAAAGTCGGACTTAACCTGCTCAACTGTAGTATTAGACTTAAGGGATTTGAGTTGAGATTGGTTGAACCCAAGTCACATTAACATCAAAACTCCAATAATGATAACTACAATAATGATTTCAATCAAGGTAAATCAGCTTTTTCTTTTTATTTTCATAGTTATAGTCATCAAAAATTAAACTCCCACATTTTCCATTACAGAAAATACTACTCCAAAAATTCCTGATGCGACAAAAGCGACCATCACTCCCATAAAAATAAGAATTACAGGTTCAAGAACTTTTGAGAACTGAGAAATCTGATTATCTAACTCTTCTTGATACATTGAGATAATATTTGAGAGAGCATCTTCAAGATTCGCCGTTTCCTCCCCTACCTTAATCATCACGGCCACATTAGGATAGATGAGATGCGACTCATACTGTATTGTATCAAATATTGTTTTTCCAAGCTGTAGTCCTGAAATAATATTTTCGATCATCTCTTTATATGCAGGGATATCCAAAACTCCTCTCATCAAACGGAATGTCTGAACATAATCTAGCCCTGATCAGATCATAAGCTTGGTATATCTTACTCGCTTGATCAAATAGTAGGTTTTGGTCATAGATCAGAGCATTGGAGTATTGAGCATTGTGGTAGAAAGTCGTTTCTTCCCATTATCTGTCGTCGTATATATCCCAACTACAACCAATCAAGTAATAAGCGTAATAATAATCTGCTTCCAATAAGAAACAAAAAAATCTGATATTCCCTTCAGGATAAGCGTAATTTGAGGGAGTTTCTGGTCTCCTCCTGCAACCATATCTAGGATATCTGGCAATACACTAGAAAACAAGAAAAGTACCGCTCCTACTGCCATAATAATCAAAATTACTGGATAGGTAAGCGCAGACTTATATCTATTTTTGATGCTCTCAAGATAGGTATACTCATTTGCAAGCTCTTGAAGAACAACATCGAGATTCCCTGTATTTTCTCCTGTTTTTACAATAGAGGCATCTGACTCATCAAAGTACTCTGGCAAACGAGAAAGTGCATAAGAAAAACTCTTTCCCTCATTAAGATGAAAAATAATAGAGGTCGCAACCTTTTTGAGCGCATAATTGGTAGTAGATTGTTTGATCGTTTCTACTGCTTGTAGAATAGAGACCCCACCTTTGAGCATATAGACAAGCTGTTTATAGAAAAGAATCTTATCCTTTACCGAAAAGGACTGCATATCCATACTCTGCATCAATGAGATGACCATTTGTTCAATTCGTCAGATTTTTTTTGTTTCTTCTGGCATAGGAAATGATTAAAAGATAAGAGAATTATTTAAAGTAGTATGCAACAAGTTTAAGCTCTGTCTCTTGAGACTCGGAGTAAGCCATCATATCATAACTTACTTCTTCAATATGATAGAGGATACGATCATTAGGCTCGGAAATAATATACTTTTCGATATTATCTACAAAAGAAACCAATTCATCTTTGGATGGAAAAACTACCTTAACAGAAATAGGAATCTTATAAAACTGACTCTTTTGATCGATCAAAGTTCCAGATCAGATTTCAATACTGTGGATTTCTCCATTTCTTGGAGAAGATGAGCTCGAAGGCTCAGATCTAATAAGATATTGATCAAGATTTTTAAGAATTTTCTTCTCATCAACCCCCATTTTATCAGATTTTAGTCCTCAAAGTTGAAGATAGGATCTAACGGTATGGAGTTGATCACTAACAGAAGGATCTAGCGAATCGCAGTTTGTTTTATCATTAATACAGCTCAAGACAAGATCTTGCTGATGTTCTGCAATTTTTCGTGTTTTTTTCTGACTGGTAATATGAGCTATCTCCTCATCCAAAGATCAGTTTTTTTGCTGTTTCTGTGAATATTCTTCTTGTGTTGTCTGGAAGGTTGACCAAGCTTTTGGCACATAATTGGCTCCGACAATCACACTTAAAATAAGGAGAATAATAACATAAATCTTATATTTTGCAGTTACAACTCTTGCTACCTGAAGATGACTTTCAGAAGCTACACTTTGCACGTCTGCAGCCATCTGTTGAGAATAGGCAGAGGTATTTTGTTGTTGAATAAGATTATTGATGAGAGACTGATCCTGTGTTGGCATTATTAACTACGTTAGCAGATAAAGTAAATTTGAATGTTGAACCCTCTTCAGATTTTTCGTACTTTCTAACAGAAATATCTGAAAGAAAGTCTAGTCCATTAAACTTATCAAGTAGTCCTCCACTTCCGAAACGATTTCCATAAAGCACTTTCAAATTGGAAACTTCTCCATTGAGAGAGAGTTTTTCCAAATCTACTTTAAACTCTGAAAGTTGGACTCCTCCTCTAGACTCCTCTACTGACTTAATCGTATCTAGGATTTCAAGGATACGATGTACATAATCTGACCATGGAATACGAGAGGTTGTACTTTCCAAATCTTGAATATGCAGATAATGAGAAAAGTTTTCATCAGCCAAAAGAGATGAAATCTGATTTTGCTTATCGGAGATCCCCTGATCTAAGACACTAGACTGTCTCTGAAGATAATAGCTATATCCGTATAATGCTCCCATAGCTCAGATCCCCAAAAGAAATAGGGTAAGCAACAAATAGTAATATCTCTGCCAAGATTGTGTTTGCTTTGATAAAGCCATTAGAAAAATTTAAAAGAATAAATCACTTATAAGTATATCCCTTTTGTAAAAATATGCAAATTTTGAATCGAGAAAAACTTATTAAAAATTCCTAGTCCCTCTTGCAAATAAGCATAAAATCACTATAAAAAAACTGATTGTCAGTTGGTAATATACAATTTCAATTGGTAGTAGATTTTTATTTGATTAAGGCACGATATCATGCTTCGTTCGCATACTTGCTGATCACTTACAGCAAAAAATATTGGAGAAACCGTGAAACTCTCAGGATGGGTAAACAAGAGCAGAAACCTTGGAGGAATGCTTTTTATTGATCTTAGAGATAGATATGGGATCACTCAGATTACTCTAGATCCTGCAAAGGTAAATTTTGAACTCCCAGAAATCAAGGCAGAATATGTACTTCAGGTAGAAGGGAAAGTTATTGCAAGACCTGATACCATGATCAACAAAGATATGATCACCTGAGAAATCGAGGTAGAACCCACAAAAATATCAGTTTTTTCAACTTGTAAGGAGTTGCCTTTTTCTGTAGATCATGAAAACCCAGTAGGTGAAGACCTTAGACTTGAATATCGCTATCTTGATCTAAGAAGAAAGACCATGAAAGAAAATGCAGTAATGAGGCATAAAATCGTGATGGAAACCATGATTTTTTTTGATAAAAAAGAGTTTTTGCATTTAGAGACGCCAACTTTTGTAAAAAACACCCCAGAAGGATCTCGTGAATATGTTGTTCCTGCCAGATTCGAACCAGGAAAATTCTTTGTACTTCCTCAATCTCCTCAGCAGTTTAAGCAAATGCTCATGGTAGCTGGATTTGATAAGTATTTTCAGATTGCGAGGTGTTATCGTGATGAAGATCCTAGAGGAGATCGCCAACCTGAATTTACCCAAGTGGATTTTGAGCTTTCTTTTGTAGAGCAGCAGGATATTTTGGAGCTCATTGAAGAATATTTTATGCACTTGTCTGCAAAATTTTATCCAAATAAAAAAATAAAAGCTGAGCCATTTCCAGTTCTCACTTGGAAAGGAGCAATGGATTTATATGGAATTGACAAGCCAGAACTCAGAGTAGATAACTTTACTTTTCACGAAGTAACTGACTGGGCAAAAAAGTCAGATTTTACTGTTTTTCAACAAGCACCTTGTGTAAAAGCACTTGTCTTGCCTAAGGAAATGGGAAGATCAGAAGTGGAAAAGAAATACGAATTCCTTGCAAAATCTTTCGGATCAAAGGGAATGCCTTGGCTCTGCTTGAGCAAAGAAGAAGGATTAAAGGGATCAATTGCAAAATTTATCGATGACGCAGCTCTTGAAGAACTCAAAAAAATCACTGGAGCAACAGAGGGGACAACCATCATCTTTCAGGCTGACACTTGGCTCAAGGCTTGTGAATATCTTGGGAAACTTAGAATTGAGGCAATCAAGCAGCTTGACCTTTTGAAAGGAAAGGAAGATGAACTAGCATTTTGCTTTGTAATTGATATGCCGCTTTTTGAGGAAGGGGACGATGGAGAGCTAGGAGCTACCCACCACCCATTTACCAAGCCAACAGACAAAGATATTGAATTTGTAAAGAAACTAGGAAACAAGATTGCGAACGGAGAAAAAATGACCGACGAAGAAAGAGAGCAGCTCATGGAAGTAAAGTCTGATTCTTATGATATTGTATTGAACGGATATGAACTTGGTGGTGGAAGTATTAGAATCCACGATGCAGAGCTCCAACACGCGATTTTTGCGCTTTTGGGACTCAGCGAACAACAAATTCAAGAAAGATTCGGACATTTGCTCAAATGTTTTGCCTATGGAGTGCCGCCTCATGGAGGATGCGCCTTTGGACTTGATAGAATTGTGATGCTTTACCAGAACATGGAAAACATCCGTGAAGTAATCCTCTTCCCGAAAAATCAGAAATACCGTGACTTGATGCTCAATGCTCCAAGCGATATCGGAGAAGGATTGATTCATGAATTGGGACTAGAAGTTTTACCACAAGAAGAATAATAGAAAAAGAAGTCTGAACGAGAAATGAGATTCTTTATCAGACTTCTTTTTTATTTTTTGTGAAGATTATTGTTGTACTCCTGATGTAAGATCTGAACTTGGAATTTCTGAAGTTTGCTCAAGTTTATCTAGAGAGGTTGTATTTTCCGTTTCTGTCTGAACTGGAGCTTGCGGAACTCATGCACCAGCAATCTGATCAATTTTGTTGATAGGATTTTGAACAAATTCCTTAGTATTTGCAAGAGCTTCAGATCCCATATCCTTGGTTTTTTGAATTACCTGTCCAATTCCTTGATGGAGCTGAGAGACCAAGCCTTGTTGATCTGAGTGATTTTCCTGAGACTGATTTAAGGTTTCTGAAACCTGATTGACTACAGGAGCAGTGATATTTTGGGCTTGATTTACCACATTTTGAGTAGCATTTTGCACTGCAGAAACTGGATTTTCTACAAAATCAGTAGCATGATCTTTCATATTGGAGATTGCTTGTGTTGAGTTCTCCACAATCTGAGATCAGACTTGTTGTGTTTTTTGAAGCGTAGCTTCGACTGATTGCGTTGCTTGTGAGGCAAGATTTTGTGCAGTTTGAGCTGTTTGCTGAGCAACATTGGAAACCGTATTCGCAATATTTCCTGGTGCAGAAGCCACCATTTGTGCTGCTGAATTTGCAGTGTTAACCACCGTATTTGAAATATTTTGAGTAGTATTTACGACAGAGTTGGTAATTTGCTGTGTTTTTGCCAAGAGTCCTTGGGTACTAGCAACAAGCTTGTCAAAGAATCCAGGTTCTGACTTGGCTTGTAATGGGGCAGATTGCCCAGCTTGAGGAGCTTGCTGTGAAACAGTATTTGCAGCTCAAGACAAAGGATCTGGCTGTCCAGTTGCTCTTGCGATAAAAGAAGCTGAACTTTTGAGCATTCTATCAAAGAAACCTTCTTTTTTTGGTTGAGAATTTACAGAGCTCAAATCTACTGTTTGAGGAGTTTGTTGATTTTCTGGCATTGTATTTTTGTAGAGACTAAAATAAGTTCTTATATCCATTATAGCTGTTTTTTTATATTTGTCAAAAAAATGAGAGAATTTTGCTTGTATTAAAGCTTAAGTTCTGTACAATGGAATCAGATTTCTTTTTCTCTTATTTTGAATAAAAAGATTTTAACTGGATTATAAGAACTAAAAAATGAATAAAATCCTGATCTGTAGCTATGATACTACCTTCCTCCCAGAGAAAAAAACTCCTGAAGCAGCATGCCGAGACATCAAATGTGCTGAAGAAATCACGATTGCTCCTGGAGAGATCAAACTCGTAAAAAGTGGAATCAAAACCTATATTCCAACTGGTCGATACTGTAGAATGTATGCTAGAAGCTCTCTTCCCCTCAAAAATGGTCTCATGCTCGCAAATAGCGTAGGAATCATCGATAGTGACTATAGAGGAGAATATCTTATGCAGCTTTTTAATTGCACGCAGGAGCCAATTACGATAACAAAAGAAACAAGACTCTGTCAGATTGAATTTTGTCCACATTATTGGGGGAATCAACAATTTGGAACAAGCGATATCCCAGCAATTGAAACCTGTGTAGATGTCGACCTTTGGGAAAGATTTGATGAAGAATTTAGCTCAGAGAGAGGAAGCTGAGGATTTGGATCGACAGGGAAAAACTAATTTCTTATTCATAAGAGAGAACTAACTATTTCTAAACATTATAAAAAAAGACAAAAATCAGACTTTTATTTTTCGTTTTCTATTGACGATGAAATCACTTATAAAAACACCAACTCAAATCAAAAATATTACTGAATCTTGTAAATATCTCACAGAACTGCTTTATACTCTTAAAGATGAGACGAAAGCAGGAGTTAGCTTGATTGAACTTGAAGAATTTGCGGATCAATGGATCAAAAAAAGAAATTTGAAATGAGCATTCAAGGGATTTGAGTGATTCCCTGCGAATCTCTGTCTGTCTGTAAATGACTGTGTAGTTCACGGGATCCCAGATGATACGATTTTAAAAAATGGAGACTTGCTCAAAATTGATGCTGGTCTAATTTATGAAAAGGGAGTTTCCGACTCTGCTATTAGTGTGATTGTGGGAGATGCCAGTGCTAATCCGCTCGGTGCTGATCTAATCAGAGCAACAAAGGCTTCTCTCGATCGTGGAGTAGCAACTATCAAAACCGGTGGTTTTGCTTATGATTATGGGAAAGCCGTCCTCAATACGATTACCAATGAATGATTCAGAGTTTTGAAGACTTTAAGTGGACATGGAGTAGGAAATGATGTGCATGAAATGCCTCTTTTCCTCAACTACCCTGCTGCTGCAATGAAGAAAATCCAATGGACCCCTGGAATGGTCGTAGCTTTGGAACCAATCACAGCAGTAGAATCTGATGATGTCGTATATCATGAAAGCGACTGGAATCTCTACTGTAGAAAAGGAGATCTCGGAGCACAGTGGGAATATACGGTTTTGATCACTGAGAATGGACCAGAGATTTTAGCTGGAGTAACTGAAGATTGGTATTAGAAAAAGAGGAGAGAAACACTCTCCTCTTAATTACTAATCCTAATTTCTCTTTGATTTGTTTGTTATCACCAAGATCCTTTGAGATCTTCCACAACAGACCCTGGGCTGAGATAAGTAAAGAATCGGAGTCTGTTTTTTCCGATCAAAAAACTTACCCTATCTGGCGTATCATCTCCCTCCATAGCTACAAAGGGATTTTTGTGATATCGACCGTTGATTCTGCCCATTTTCAAAACTTTCATTAAAAACCAAGAATCTGTTGTTAGTTGAAGAGAAGGCTGAGTCCTAGGTTTTGTCCAAGGAAATGTAAACTCATAATCACAGTCTGAATCTCCTTGATTTGTTGCCTCAGCATAGCCAATACATGAGACATTACCTGCACCTCCAATAGTTGTTCTCACCTTATAAACATGAGGAGAACAATAACCTCTCGTCTCTGCAGTCCTTATTGCTTGTGGACTATCAGGGGAGGATTTCTGATTTGCATGATCAATTAGTTTTTTTAGATTTTCCCTTTTTGCAAAAGAGCGAATAAGGGCATCAAATTCTTGAGTAGGTGCATTATCAATCACCTCAAGAACTTCTCCAGAAGAAACTTGATTGACTTGCTTGTTGAGATACTTCTTGACAAGAGCATTTACTGCCAAAGAAGTTGCGAGACTCAAATCGTAATCATCTTTTGAACTCCAATTAGGAATTTCATCCGCATGATGGGAACCTCCCAATTTTACGAATTCATCTGCCAAAAGATTCATAACTGCCTCAAGTTCTCCTTGAGAAAGATCCTTCCAGTTGGGAAGTGTGTCTGGCTGATCTGAGAGTGCCAAATCTGCCAACAAACCATACTTATTCTGAGAGATCAAAGTAGAATACTCCTTGATCAATTCAGAATTCTGCACTTTTGATTGTTCTTGCTCGAGAACTACCTCATTAGAACAACCAAAAAGCATCACCATACTGAGGAAAATCGTAATTCCCCAAAAAAATTTTGCTTTCATAAATGTATTCTTTAGATTAAGAAAATAGAATTAGTATTTCTCTGATACCGAGATGACAATACTATACTTGTACTAATACGAATATCAAGAGTAATATATAATTTCTCCCCTTGCTTTTCTAAAAAGAAACGATATAAGAACATTAAGTTGATTTTAATGAGATAGGAAACATGATGAAAAAAGCACGAATTATTGGATCATGTGTTGGACTTTATTTTTTGATATATTGAGGAATAACTTGGCGATTAAGTTTTAGAGCTCCCCACTCAGATCTTTACCAAAACTGCATTACCATCGATGAATATCTCGATCAAGCACTAAAGTATCATACAAGAGAATTTGTCACCTATTACAATCAGCAGTATCTGGATCGAACAAAGAAGCTCCAAGCTGCTGGGGTAGAAAAAGTCCCCATAGACAGAGATCAAATTTTTAATCCTTTTTCTCCACACTGAGATTTTAGAGATTTTGAGAGATTTGGATGGGAAAATAACACAACGCTTGCGTGTCTTGCTCCTGGTGTCAAAAGTCCAGTCATAACGAGAAGTCAGCTTTTTAAGCTTATCCCTCCACCAAATCATACCAAGATGATTCAAGATTTTGGACGAAAGGAGGACAAGATGCCAACCTGTATTGATGGAAGAATCAGTTCAAACCCTGAGTTCTACGCTATTGATGATTTTAGAAGAAAACACAAAAATAAGACCGACTTCATCGATGGTAAAGCCTTTGATCAACGGCACCAGCTCTATCGGTTTTATCACTTTGAGGGTTACATCTTAGAACCCGAGACTCGAGAATGGCTCTATAAGGATGGCGGCATTAGTTCAGTATATAGTTGAATGTTTGAAAGTAGCTTTGTCCCTGAGATCGTAGATATAAGATCATATTTTATTTGGGATACTTTTCTTAATAAAGATCACAAAATGTGGTATTGGTAATCTACAAATCATATAATACTCTTTACTTGCAATACAAATATTCGAAAAAAACAACTTAAATAAAAATTGTATGAAAACATTTATTTATCTTGCACTTAATTTGTCAAACCATGAAAATCATCTCACGAAATGTCAATGGAATTAGAGCCGTCTTGCAAAAAGGTTTTCTCGATTTTGTAAAACAGGAAAATCCTGATATTCTTTGTCTTCAAGAAGTAAAAGCCTTTGAACATCAGATGCCGACTGAACTCAGATTTGCTATGCAAGACTATGATTATATCTGGCACCGCAGTGAAAGGCCTGGATATGCGGGGACTGCGATTTTTTACCGTAAAGATCTAAAAATAGGGAAAAGCCTGAATTCTTTTGATGATTGTCCAATAATGAACGATGATGGAAGGGTAACCTCAATTGAATGGTCTGATTTTGTGCTTTTTAATATCTATTTCCCAAATGGTGGGGATAGAGCTGATGGAACAGAAATGCTCAGCTATAAACTCAAGTTTTACCAAGACTATCAACAAGAAGTTCAAAGGCTGATTCAAGCTGGGAAAAAAGTGATTACCACAGGAGATTTTAATATCTGCCATCGTCCCATCGATATTGCTAGACCAAAGGAAAACGAAAATTCAATCGGATTTCTTCCTATTGAGAGAGCTGAGATGGACAAAATGGAATCTAGCGGCTTAATAGATGTTTTTAGACTCCAAAATCCAGAGCTTACCGATAAATATACTTGGTGGAGCTATAGAGCTGGAGCTAGACCTAGAAATGTTGGCTGGAGATTGGATTATTTTTGGGTGAGTAAGAATATGCTTGATCATCTCTGAGAAATGATACATTATGATCAAGTAATCGGTTCTGACCACTGCCCTATCGGGTTAGAATTAAAATAGTGCTGAAAAATGTTCTAAAAAACTTTTATTGATATAAGAGAAATACGATGAGAAGTCAGATTTTTTTCATCATTTTGGGAGTATTAGTTTTGAGTGGCTGTGTAGTAAAATTCAAATCTCAGGACATAAACCAACTATCATACAACACTACAACAGAAGGGAATTCTGATTTTGAAAAACATTCCTTTGCTTGATTTTGAGTAGAACCCTTTTGGGACTTTACTTTAAAAAGTGGAGAGTTTAGCTTTAACGATCCTGAAGGAAGCAAGAGCTATCTAGTAAGGGGAACAGAAACTGAGGGAAGCTATATCTTTTCTGGAGAAAATATTAGATGAGAACTTATCCTTGAAGAGTGTCAAGATGCAAGTAAAGGTGATCTTCATCAATACACAATTTCCTTGATACTTGATGGAGAAAATACCTATGAAGGATGTGCCGATCCTGAAAAATAAGTATTTCCCGCAAATAGACAAAAGCCCCTAAACACGGGCTTTTTTAATTAAAGAAATTTTTCTGTAATAATCTTTTGAAGCTCAGACTGGATTTCTTGGATAGAGAGATTAGCATTGATAGGATGCCAAGAAAATTGCTGAGCAAGTTTTTGATGTGCAGATCTTACTACTTGCATCAAAGCATCATTTTGCTCATGAGTATGATTTTTCTCTATACCTGACTGGAATCTTTCCCCATCAAAAAAGAGATCTAAGTCTGATTTAAGCAAATGTTCATTGATTTGTAGAAGGAAATCATAATCAAGACCACTTCCCAGACCTCGAGCGATTCCTGTACCTGTATAGTCTTCTGCGATAATCCATGTTCATTGTTCGAGCTTTTCTTGTAATAAGGGCTGATATTGAGTACGGTTAAGAACCTGCAAAAGCTGAAATTCTCTCGGAGAAAGATCATGAGGATTGCCTTTTCTAAGATATTCATTGAGCAAAGGACCAGAGGGAGCCAGATCATAGATTGCATATTTGAGATATTCAGCCTGCAATCCTAGACTTTTAAGTCGATCGATCAATAAGTGTGCTTGTGTAGACTTTCAGAGATTATTGATACCATACAGTACGATCAGCTTTCAGCTTTTTTGCATTTTTCTATACTAGAGAATTAAAAATTCACATTTAGTCTATACTTTCTCATGAGAAAATCAAGTACGGTTTTTTATTTTTTCTGATTGTTTTTGAAAAGAAAATAAATAAAATTTGTAACAGTTTTGATCAATCAATGATTTGAATAAACAACGATTTTATACCATAGAGTATTATTAAATATGACTTTTTTCTTGATACTATTGATCATTTGAGCAGGAGCTTCTTTGCTATTCAGAGAGAGTTATCTTGGAGAATTATCGATAAGTTTTCTCCCCTACTGGTGAGCTGCAATGAGTATTGGGCTTTTGATAAGTCTTTGGGGACTCTGGAAATATCTCCACTGAAAAAAAGAAGAGAAAACCAGATTCTGGATTCAGTTTTCTACTCTCTTTGTAGTAGGATTTGGGAGTATTCTTGGGGTTTTTCTCTGGAAATTTCACAACTTCTATAATCATTATCAACTCTCTGGAGATAGCCAAGCAAACTTGAAAGTCCTCTTTTCAAATATCTACAAGGATAACCTAGGATATGATGAGCTAACCGGAACTCTTGCAAGAGAGAATCCTGATGTAGCAATGTTTGTCGAATTTGAAGAGCACCACTATGAGCATTTAAAAGGATTTTTAGAGAAACAATTTGCGTTTGTTGAGTACTTACCTTGGTCTACGAGTATTGTTGTAAGTAAATATCCTCTTACGCTACTTCCCACCTCAGTAAAAGGTCAAAAATGGAGATATCATTATTTCCAGATCCAAAAAGGAGATCAGCATTATTTAGCCTATTTAGTACATACCTCCTCTCCTACCTCACAAAGGCATTTCAACAATAGAAATCATCAGCTAAAAATCATCTCAAATGATTTTCTCACCATGCATCAAGCATCCAGATGAGAAAATGGGAAAGTCTTTATGGTCTGAGATTTTAATATCTCTCCTTGGTCAAAATACTATGAAGAATTTTCAAACGAATTGAGTGGAACTATGGACAATGCTACGAGATCATTTCCCTATTATTTTAGTTGGAACCTAGCAAAGCTCCTTAGAATCAGCGGAACTCTAGAAGGAGTACCTGAACTCTTTTTCTCCCATATTGATCAGCTCTTGGTCTCTAAGAGTCTCAAGATAAACTCTCTCACTCCTCTTCAATTTTCATGATCTGATCATAAGGGATTCTTGTTTGAAATCGAATAATAAAAAACAAAACTCTAAAAAAGAAACAAAATCTGACTTCAGACTTCTTTCCTCCTATAAAAGAAAAACTAGCTCTTATGCTAGTTTTTTTCTCTATCTTGAATTGCAACTTCTATTTCTCAGACGATATTCTTTTTGACCCAAAGAACTTTCAAGAGGAGATCTTTGTTTTGCTGAGCATCGAGATCCTCATGAAAATGCAAAGGAATTCTAATCTGCTCTCCCACTACTGGAAATCTCTCTAGGTATGAAGTAATAAAATAACTCAAACTTTCAGATTCAAATTCATCTTCAAGTCCCAAATTGTCAAAGTGAAGTGATAACTCTGATAAGACCTCATCCATTCTCACATAAGACTGACAAATTAGAGCTCAAGATTCTGTGGTTTTGATAGTTGATACTTCCTCATCTTGTTCGTCTTGAATCTCTCCAAAGACCTCTTCGATAATATCTTCTAAACTCACGATTCCCTCTACTCCTCCATATTCATCTACTACCACCGCAATATGCTTATGGGTTTTTTGGAACTTTTCAAGCAAAGAATCAATAGGTTGAGACCTCGGAACCTTCATAATGGGAGTAAGAGGAAGTTCGCTGATCGGAGTTTCTCAAGACTTTGTTTTTTTGAGTCTAAGGAGTTCTTTGATCATTACTACTCTATCTATGGTATCAATGTGCTCATGATACACCGGGATACGAGAGAAATGATAATCTGTAAGTATAGCTATTGCCTCATCAAGTGTTTTACTATCATCAAGTGCTTTGATCTTAATTCTTGGGGTCATAACCTCCTCTGCAGTAAGCTCATCAAAATTGAGAAGTTTATTGATCATTTGTCCTTCATCTGCATCTAGGATTCCCGACTTTCTAGAAAGATCAATAAAAGCTTCTAAATCTGACTCCGAAACCTGATTTTTCTTTTCTTTTTTTGAGATTCCTTTCATCATTCGTTCTAGAATTCGAACAATAGGAAAGAGTAATTTGATCAAGAAGGTATAAAATGGAGCAATTAACAATGAGATCCTATCTGCATGCCTCGTTGCAAAAGTTTTAGGGAAAATCTCTCCAAAAAGAAGCACCAAAATTGTTACAACGATGGTAGAAATCGTAATAACCGCTGTCCCTTCAAAATTGATCTTTGCAGCGATGTCGAGAGAAATTACAGTTGCAAGCGATGCCGCAAAAATATTCACAATATTATTTCCAATCAAAATTGCAATCAGCATTCTCTCTGGATTGAGCTTAAGCTTGTAGAGCGCAGTACTTCCTGCAAGTTTGTCTCTAAGAAAAGCTGAAGCCCTATGCAGGGGAATAGCAGTAAAAGCTGTTTCACTCGCTGAGAAAAAGCTTGAAAGTGCAATCAAAATAACAAATAAGACTAACGATCGGGGGTCCATATTGTGGATAAAAAGATAAAATTAATTCTAGTATAGCAAAAGAGCTGATAATGTCAAGGTCTCTTGAAAGAGAGATAATAGAAGAATAAAATCTGAATTTATTTCAAGATCTCTTCAAATCCACGATCCAATGAATGGAATACCGTCAACTTTTCATCTCTAATCACTCGTAGGAGATCACAGGTTGACTCTAGGAAATCTCTATCATGCGAAACAATAATTGATACGCCATTAAATTCTGAGAGCATCTCTTTGACAGCATCTTTACTTGAAAGATCCAGATGATTGGTTGGCTCATCCATTACAACGATATCCGGATGAGCAAGAAGCATCTTGGCAAGTGCTACTTTGGATCTTTCTCATCCAGAAAGTGTTAGGATTTTTTGTTCTGCTTTTTCTTGATCCATTTGGAGTGCTCAAAGATAACTCATCATCTCTTTGTATGAAACACCAGGTCAAACAAGCTCTTGAGTAATCGTTGATTGAGGATCTAGATCATCAGCAATCTGAGAATAGAATCAGATTTTTATTTTTTCATGGATTCGTACATCTCAATACAAAGCAGGGATTTCTCCTAAAAGTGTCTTGAGAAGTGTTGTTTTTCAAACTCCATTTTTTCCGATGATTCCGATTTTCATAGTCTTGGTAACTTCAAGCTCGCGAGGTAGCGATATAAGAACCTGATTCCCATAACCAACAGAAAGCTCAGAAATTCTGATCAAAGTCTCTGGTAGTCTTCGTTGGACTTGAAGGTTTGGTTTGTGAGCAGTTTGGAGTTCTTCTGGGGCTTGAATAACATCCATTTTATCAAGCATTTTGATTCTGGATTGAACTTGGGCAGCTTTGCTAGATTTATAACGAAATCTCTCAATAAAACGCTCTTGCTGAGCGAGATATTTTTGCTGAGCAGTATAGTTCTTAAGGTGAATTTCAGCTCTTTTCTGTTTTTCTTTGAGAAAATCTTCATACCCACAGTAATACAGTTCGAGCCTTTGATTTTGGATTTCTATAGTTTTATTGAATGCAGATCAGAGAAATTTTCTATCATGAGAAATACAAATCAAAGCTTTATTTCGCATTTGACAAAACTTTTCAATAAACATAATTCCCTCGATATCCAGATGATTTGTTGGTTCGTCAAGAATAAGTAAATCAACATCTTGCAAAAGAAATTTGGCAATTTGGACTTTGGTCTGCTCTCCTCAAGAAAGATTTGAAATAGGGAAATACAATTGTTCATTACTAAATCAAAAATACTTCAAAATCTCAATTTGCAAGTCATATTTTTGATATGCTTCATTTGCGATCATCCACTCTATGAGTTCACCTTGTTCCTGGATTAAGGCTATTGGATCTCACTCTCCAGTCTCGAGCAAATGCTTGATCTCATCGAGTCTTTCAACTGTTTTCGTAACTTCTGGAAATATTGTTTTCATCTCATCAATCACGATTCTCTCACGATTTTCCCAGAGGAGATCCTGAGAAAGAAATCAGATTTTTGTATCTTTTAACATTTCTATCTCTCCATGATCAGCCAATTCAGGATTGAGCAAAATTTTGAGGAAGGTAGACTTTCCCGCACCATTTTTACCGACAAGAGCGATTTTGTCATCAGGTTTGATTCTTAGTTCTGCTTGATCAAAAAGAACCGTTGATCAAAGCTGCTTACTCAGCCCCTTTATGGTAATCAGATAATCTGCATTCTTTTTATTGGTATAAGAAAAAAGGTATCTCGGAATACTTGAAAAAGAAGTAAAAGTCTGACTTTTTTCCTCATTCTCCTCTTCTCGCTCGATTCCAAATTCTTTGGTTAGATATTTTTTGAGAGATTTTTCCTTTGTTGATTCCTTAGTTTTGTCATTAAACTGAGCTAAGTAATCAAAACAAAGTTCAGCTATCTCCTCACGAGAAAACTCAGGGAAGAGTTGATATACTTGATCAATAATTTCATTGAGATTCATAAGAGCAGTGCATGATAAATTAGTGCTATAAACTTCTATCTTGAAGTTTTAGATAACGAGAGCGAAAAGACTGAGAAGACAGCTCCTGAGCCTGATAATGAGTCTGACAATCAAGCTTTTGAGGAGAAAAGAAAGGAGAAATCTGATTTTTACAGCTTATTTTAGAGATTTGAGCTTGTTTAAAGACTTTTTTGCTCAGATCAATGGTCAAAGGAGTAATCTTGGTCTTGTCAATAGTTACTCGGTACTGATCAACAGCCTTTGCCTCTGTAATAAAGAAAAGTTTGGTATGATTTCTGGATTCCTCTGTCTTGATGAGAAAAGGAAAGTCTGAAGTATTAGTAAAGACAAACTGCTTACTTTGCTCATAAACAGCCGCATCATCTCCATCTACCTCTGATCCATAATACTGCATATACCGGTCGTTATGGCCCCATCTTTTGTCAATTCTCACCTGTGGAGAAGATAAAGAAGCACGAAAAAGCTGACTTGCCACCCCGCAAACCCCTCCATAAAAAGAAAAAGTCTTGGCTCCACGCCCCGTACAATAACCTCTAAGATTTGTAAGGAAAGCATTGAAATTAAATGACTCTCAAGGGTTAATAACTTTGCCATCAAGCTGCTCAAAAGCAAGGAGATAATTATGCTTGGTACAAGCATCCAACATAGAAATATCTTTGAATGAGGAAAAAACTGCAATCGAAAGATCAGAATTTTGACCTGTTATGGTAATAACTGTTGGTTTATATACCGTATTTCGAAGTTTTGGATCATATCCTCAGCTTAAATAATGAACAATCCCTGTCCAATGCTGATTTACCGCATCGATAAAATTATCAGCAGAAGGATTATTGTTTTGTCTTTGAAAGGAAATATCTTTGTTAAAAAGTGGAGTTGGAGAAAAAAAAGGAGATAGTGCCGAAGCCTGTACTCCTGAGATTAATATCATTCATAACAAAAAGGACAATACAAACCTCATCAAAGAAAAGATTAATTTAAAGTTGAGAATCAATAATTATGGATACTCTCTTTTACAAAAAACTCAAAATCTGACTTTGGATCTCTTTCATCTCTTCTGGAGAAAGGTCAAGTGTTTCCTCTTTGCGAAGATCGTGCATTGAGTTTGATGGAATCAAATGCAAGTGCGTATGTGGGACATCTCGCCCTGCGATCATGAGCTGAGTTCTTTGACATCAGGTGGCTTTGTCCAGTGCTTGAGCGAGCTTTTGAGCAGTTAGCATAAGTGCTGAAGCATAGTTTTGAGGGAGATTAGCAAAATATGGTTCTTCGATCTTTGGAATAAGCAAGGTATGACCTGGTGTTAATGGATGAATATCCAAAAATGCATATACCAACTCGTCTTCATAGATCTTGTAAGATGGAATTTCACCTGCAATAATACGAGAAAAAATAGAGGCCATAACTGTTTATAAAAAATAAAACTTCAGCAAAAGTATACAGAAACTCTCGTAAAAATCAAAGCAAAAGCTTTATTGCTACGATTTGTCGGTAAATACTACTTCAATGTTATGAAATAATGAATACTGCGGATCTTGACTATCATCTACGCTATAAATCAAGTATCTATTGGCTCGGTCAGTACTGTAGAGGATTTGATGATTTCTGATTTGATCAAAGTTATCTCGCCAAAAGGGATAATTATTTCCGCAAACCTGCCCTCCAACTCGGAATTCATCATTTTCTTGCGGAGCAAGTTCATTGTAAGTCAAAAGTCTATACGATTCTAAGCTATTTTGAGCTGTTGGATGCTGAAGAAGATTTCAGACTACCTTTTCTGGAGCTCTCTCATCTGAAATGATAGTACAATACTTTTGTCCGTTGATCTCAAGGTTTTGAGAGGTTCTGATCTGATAGTCGGACTGTACAGCGGTATCGAGGTCTTGGTCAGGATTTTTGTCTTTTATGAGAAAGTGATTGATAATTCTGTAGCCATCGGCATTTTGCGACTCGAGAGCATTATTTTTGACAAGGAAGCCATGAGCTGCATCAGCTTGTACTGCTTTTTTCCAGTCTTGAAGTGGCACTTGGTCATCAGGATATGCAGTAAGTTTGAGGCAAAGCTCAGGAATAGTAAGCTGATAGTTTTGTGCGGTCTCATCTCGATCAAAGCTCACTTTTTTGTTGAGTTTAAGGTTCTCGTAATAATGAGGCTGAAAACAGTCAAAAGTCTGATTTTGGTCTTTTTTTATGTTTTCAATTGAAGGAGATTGACATCAGGTAAGGAGTAAGATTCAAGTGAGAAGGACAAGAAATGGTAATTTTTTCATTTTGGAGAAGAGAGAAAATAAAACCTAACGAATCTGACACTGTGTAAATGTCTGCTCCTCATCTGGAAGCGTATCACAAAATGGGAGATCAGACTTTTGTTTTATTTGTCAGGAAAAAGAAGTAGTCTGACTTTTTTGATCGTTGTGTTGAATCTCTCAAAAAGAATGTGGGATACTCAGTCAATAGATGGCATAAGCAAACAAAGCTATCAAAAGCCCAGCTCCTGAAATGATAATTCGATTTTCAGTTTTCATTTTTAATATTACCAACTAAAGAAAATATTACTCAGTCTTTCGTTTAAATAGTTTGTTCATAAGTCGAGTTTCAAAGCTGATTATCGGATCTAGGACAAAGCGAGTCAAGATATCCATTGGCTTTGGCAGAAAAAGAACAATCGGAGTAAGTAGACCAACCACACCTCCTGCCAAAATATCAGTCGTTCGATGTACCGTAGTTCCAATCCTACAAAGTCCGGTAATCACAGCAAAAACAAACAAGAAACCTGACCAGATTTTAAGGTTTTTATTATGAGAACGGAGAGCGAGAAGCAAGGTTGCCATTGCAATTGAAAAAGTTACCACTGCATGATCAGAAGGAAAGGATGTCACTGGCAAAAACTGATGCAAAATAGTATCCTTATCTACAACAACAGTCCCGAGCTCATAAATTGGCCTCTGTTTGTCAAAAAACTGCTGAGAAAGGATATTTACAATCACAGAAAACAAGCATGAAAAGAAAATGATTAAAGCATCCTGCTTGAATAGCTTATTCTTGGTGATCATCCCTCTTAGATACCAATAAGTAAGGAATATTGGATAAACAAAAACAAAAATATCCGCTCCAATAGGATAGAAATCAGCAATCCACTGATGTTTATTTCAGAGATCGACAAGCATTTTGAGAAAATCATAGCCCCATTTTGGCTCCTGCATTGCAATTTTAAACATTATTGTACTTTAAACAACGAATTAAAACAAAGGCGAACAAGCGATAGTATTCAGATTTATCTATTTTTTTGAGATGTTTTTGTCTTTGGAAGATCTTTGTAATAGCGACAAATCTCCTGAAGTTTACAGTCAGCACACTTGGGATTTCTCGCTGTACAGAAATAACGACCAAAAAGAATCATCGCATGATGTGCTATCTGTTTATACTGATTTGGGATAAGAGTTTCAAGAAGTTTTGAAGTTTGAAGCGGCTGAGCTGTCTTCACAATGCCCAGGCGATTACAAATACGATGTACATGAGTATCTACCGCAATCACTGGCTGATGATAGAGAACATGAAGAATCACTTTTGCGGTTTTCTCTCAAACTCAAGGGAGTTTTACGAGTTCATCCTGTGTGGAAGGAATTACACCATCTCCTTGAGCAAGGATTTGTGCTGTTTTCCGGAGATTTTTGGCTTTGGATTTATATAGACCAATAGATTTGATTGATTGCTCAAAATTTTCAAAGCCCATCTGAAGAATATCTTCAGGCTTTTTGACTTTTTGGAAAAGTGAAGCAGTAACTTTATTGACTTGTTTATCGGTAGCCTGTGCTGAAAGTGCAACAGCAACGAGGAGCTGAAAACCATTATCAAAATTGAGCTCGGTTTGAGCGTTGGGATAAAGTTCAAGGAAATAAGAAAAAATCTGATCAAATTTTTTGGTGGAAATTTTAGCCATCGAAAAGAAAAACAATAAAAGAGGAGTCAGGTTTTTTTGACTTTTATAGTGGGATAAGTATAATTAGGTATTTACTTTTTTCAAGAGATTTTATGCTAAGACATGAAAGAGGCACTTTAGAGTCAGAAAAAACACTCTCCCACGAAAAAATCGGGAAGATGGCTTCTTCACACCTGGAGACTCTCAAAAAAGTAAGACGAGAAAATGAAAAAATACAAAGTGAAGTTGGGAGAAGAACAATCTCAGAGATTTTGACTTCTGGAGAGACATTTTATATGGGAGCTTGCGTAGATTCAACCTTGAGCTTTTTGTTCAAACTAAAAGAAGAAATTCCAGCTGAGAAATTAGAACTTGGATGTGAACTCTTGAAGCAAAAAGAGACCTGAAACCTAACTTTTCATCTTTTTTTGACTGATCATTCAAGCAATCCTCAAAAGGTGATTGACTTTGTAGGAAACAATTTTGTCAGCATTTACGAAGGAGATTATCAGAATCCCCAAGAATGAAAAAAAATCACACAACTAGGCAAATTTAACATCTCAGGAGACAAAATCGAAAAATCTGATTCCTTTCTAACGATCGCAGAGAAGATGGGGATTCATCTCCCTCCTGAGCTTTTTCAAGCGTATTTAGCAAAGCTTCAGCATGATAATACACCTGAGAATTTTGAGCACTTTAATCAAAATTCCCCCATTAGCATCAAAATCAAAAAGCAGAAAAGCACTACTGAAGAAGCGGTGTTGGGAGTGGTGAAAGATTAGTTTTTTGGACTTACTTCTCTTGAAAAAAACTCTCTAGAGCATTTCCTAGAGAGTTTTTTCTATAGTGGAATTTGGCAAGTTTTGATTTGAAAAGTTCATATGACAGGATTATCTCCCGTTCTTTTGAAATCTTTATCAACTAATTCAGGATTTGATTTATATTTCTTTACTATTTGTCCATTGGTATATTTATTTACAATAAGCTTATCTCATTGAAGTTTGTTTACAACTCGAGGTGATTCTGTGATAATATTTGTTTCAACATTATCAGATTCATTATGAATAAAATTTCAGACAGTGTATACTTTTTTATTATCTATCATAAGATATTCTTCTTGTTCACTTATGCGGAAAAAATAATGTTTTTCATTTGCTCCATAAGAAATATCGATCAGTTTCTTACACAGTTTAGATTCTTTGCAGTTAAAGTATCGATAAACGGATCTCTCATCTAATTCTCCATGGAGATTAATGCTGTTGAAGTAAGGATTTTCCTGGATTTTGTATTTTTTAATAAAGTTTATAATATCTGATTCATTTTCTTTCAAAGGATAATATTTCTCTTCTCAATATTCACAAAGAGGTGGCTCGTCTTTAATTGATGAGTCTTGTGTTGTGATATTTCATTTCCAAAGGTCGATTATCACAGGAAAATTTGATCAAGCTCCAATATCCGAATACAAAATATGTCCCGTCTCATACTTACAATTTTGCACCACATCATCAATATTGATGATCTCCTGAGGCTTTATTGGCTTCAGGTCAAGCGGCTCACAGTTCGGAATATTTGGATCATCTATTCGCTCAGGAGTTGCTTGCTGAGTTCAAGATAGCACAGGTGCTATTGACGAAACTTGTTCAGGCTTGAGCATTTGTTTTTCGGTACAAGCTCCGAGAAGAGAGACCAACAAAAAAAGAAATCAGATTTTCAAATTTTGTTTATAAAGTTGATAAGTACGAAGCGATTTTTTTACCATTTTTATAACTAACCATTAAAACTATAGCAAAAAGACAGACTAAAATCCGTCTTTTTTCACTTTTTCGATGAGTTCTCGACCTCACACTTGTTTGATCACACCTTTTTCGAGGACAAGTACCTGCTCGAGTGGGAGGTTTTGCAGCATCTCAAAAAGATGCGTGATGATGATAAAACTATTGTCTGGAGTGTTGGTGGTCTCGAGGAGCTCAGCCACTTGCCTCACAGCATTTACATCAAGTCCTGAGTCGATTTCGTCGAGGATGATATATTTTGGATTAAGAAGCTTGATTTGAAGGACTTCGATTTTTCTCTTTTCTCCTCAGCTAAACCCTACATTGAGATCTCTCCAAAGAAAATCTTTTGGGATTTCGAGTTCTTGCATCAAAGGTTCAATGATTTTTTTGAAAGAGAGAAATGTAGATGGGGTCTCGGCTTTCGCATCATAAATGGATTTAAGGAATTCAAAGAGCTTTACACCTGGGATTTCTGGGATATTTTGGAATGTAAGGAATATTCCAGCTCTAGCTCTCTCATCTGGAGACATTTCATTCAAAACTTGACCGTCAAGCTCAATAGTCCCACCAGTAATCTCATACTTTGGATTCCCCGTAATAAGCATAGCAAGAGATGACTTCCCTGATCCATTTTTTCCAAGGATACAGTAATTTTTCCCTGACTGAAAGTCAAACGAAATCGAATGCAGAATTTCTTTATTTTCAACTTGTGCTGACAAATTAGTAATTTTTAACATATCTTAAGTAAGATTAAATAAACACTATTTAAGCGTAGTGATTTGCCTAAAAAATACAAGAAGAATTAAGAAAAGTTATTTTCCTCTTGCATTATGGATAATGTTTTGTAAGCTAAAGGGGAATTTTTATTCTTTACAAGAAAATATCATGCAAACAAAAAAGACAAAAAGGCTGATGCTAATTGCTGGATTTGGTATAATGAGTGGAGTTTTAGCAGGATGTTTTGCACCAAAAGTAAGCGAAGAATCAACGCTTGACTACTCATTTTCTGCAATCAGCCCTATAGACCAAAGTGTTGTAACCACTGGTAGTTTTCAAAATCAGCAGTACAGCCCTGAAATGAGTCAGGTTTTTGAATTTTTGAAAGGAAGCAAGCAAGGAGAAGTAAAAACTGGTAGCCTACAAGACCCTTTCCAAAAACACGATCCTCTCTTGGTTGAAAAAGTACCGCTTGTAATCTTGAATCAGCTTGGTATCAACCCAGAAAAACTTGGAGAAGAAATCCAGATCTGAGAAAACACCTTTATTTTTGCTGGGACAGGAAGTGAAGAAGGAATTATCATAGCTTCTCTTGATCAAAACAGCATTGAAACAGCAATCCCTCTTGAGTGGCAATTTACAATTGAAAAGATTCAATAATTGGAATCAGATTTTTGTCACTTTTATTCTCAATGTTAGATAGCGATGCATTTGTTTAAAAGGCTTTTGCTGACTAAGTTTCCAAACTCAACCATTCACAACACTATGAATCCTGCAAGTATGTTTGTAGGATTTATTTCTCCAAAGGAATTTTTTTCAGTAATCAACCGTAAACATGTAGAAAATCATAAACTTAATCTTTTTGATGTGAATATTGATCCAATAGAATTCAAACTTGGACTGTGAAACCAAAACTTAGGAGAGAATGAACAAGAATTGGATAACTATTTTGCCTATTGTGTCGCGGCAAACCTCAATGGCTATACCTTCTACTCCCCTGCAAATCTAGCAAATGCAATGACGATGCTCGCTGCCGTATATTTCAAGGAGCCCTTAGAAGATATGCCTGAGCATTTTTTTGTACAAGCACTCTTTTCAACCTATCTCCTCTCATTTTCAATGATTGCGAGGATCAAAGTCTTTCCAAAAGGAAAAGAGAGTGAACAATTTAATTGGTTTGTAGAGCTCTTTTTTGATTTCTACAAGATGACTTTTAAGCATCTGGATACCAAAATCAGCAAACATGAGTTTGAATCTGTAAAAAAAGGACTCTTAAATCAGACTTCTTTCTTTTTTCTTCTTTATCATTTTTATAAAAAGCTTAACGACCTCCTCTATCAAAACAATGATAATGACCATCTAGATTGGCTCTTTGGAAAAGATAGCAAAGATAAGCTTATCGGGGCATTTAGAAGCAACTATCATACAACACAAACGATACCAAACTTCTCTCCTCTTGAGCAGTCTGTAATGGTAAATGTCTGGCCAAGTGATATCTTGATTAAATATTTACTCGGAACCTCGGATCCCTTTATTGCAGTAGATACGATTATCAATAAGATTTTTCCAAAAACTGAAACCGATCCTCTTGTACAAAGTTTCTTGAAATCAGGCGATAGACTCAACGAGCTTTTTGACTATCTTTTGGAAAATAAAAAATACAAATACTGATTCTTTTCTGGGATCCAAAATTATGTGATCAAGCTTTTTAGAGCTGAGGGGAAAGAGGACATCTTGGAAGATATGGATGAAATGCTCTCTGCAATTGACAATGGAGAAGATATCAATCCCCTTGATATGCCAGAGAGGGTAAAGAGAGAATCAAAAGTAATGGAAAGGCTCTTAAACTTTTATGTCATGATGACAGGGGGAATGAGTACCGCCAGAGGCGATAGTTTCTATCTCAGATTTAACAAGCCTCAACTCCTCAACTACTGTGGAGAAGACCACTTTGTTGATATGGTAGACTCTCCAACTAAGATCTCAGTTTTAACAAACAGCAATTTCTTTTATCATAAAACACGTTATTATTACGAGTTTATCAATAATCAGCTTAGAAACGACTGGAAAAATAAAACACTTCCTGTAGGGGCTATGCCAGAGGACACTAGTAGCAATATTTCGGTACTCAATCTCCATATACAAGGAGCTATTGCTGCATTTTTCCAAGATCTCAATCCCAAAGAGATAAGGCTAACTATCAAAAATCCTCAAATTTTGACCCTTTTTAGAGAAAAGTACGGAAGCAAAATCTCTGAACGAGTCAAAAAAGATAAAAAAAACTTTATCCAAGATTTTTATGGACTGATCACTGAAATATTATGAGGAAGAAAATCAGAGTTTTTTAACTTTTTGGATAAGGAGGTAATTGATGAAACTGATCACCTCTTGCTAAAAGAATGCTTGTATAAGTTAGACTTTTGGATGAATCGAGAGCTACTAAATAGAGTAAAGTACAAATACTGAAAATACTATGGGAAAAGCTTAAGTTTGGGATTTTTTGGTCAGTTGAGAGAACTCTTATTTGGACTGCTAGTCTTGAATCACAGCATCAAAAAACAAACAAACTCCAAACTGTGAAGAGAAATTGAAAACTTTCTCAAGCAAGTTTTTGTTTGAGACTTGTTAGGGATTGGAGCAAGTGGAAATAAAGCAATGTTTACCGCTCTTTCTGAGGTTGAAGAAGAATTTAAAGATTTTTTGGATCTGTGGATAGGACTTGATGATAATGAAGAATTTTTGCAATTTATCAGCAAAAACATGATTAAATACTTAAAGAAAGAGTTTAAACATGAACCTCCTTATATCTGAAGCGATGATCTTATCCGGCTACGTGGATTGCTCAAAAACTTGACTTACTACAATAGGAGATTCATTATCCCTGAATAATTCTTGATTTTTATGAGGAAAAGAATATTATCACACCGAGAAACAGAAATTTAACATAATAGTTATGGACAAACAATCGAGAACTCTCCTATGGGAGAAAATGAGTAAACAATATGTTGCTACCGAAGACCTACAGCCATACTCTCTTGATGAGCTAAAAAAACTCGAGGATCGGCTCAACAACTTCGTCGAAAGATTTCGCCAACTATCCAGTTCAGAACAGGGGAATTTCATGAAAACTTCTCATGATCTTATTGCCTGGGGGGTATTTACCAGTATTATTTCCTTTATAGGGATTATTGTTGGTACTAGCTCTTATGAAATGGGGTTTGGCATTCAACAGTTTCTTTATTTTGGATTTGTGGCCTTTGTGTTTTATAATATGATTAGCCGAATTGTATACTATTCTGAGAACAAAGCTCTCTATCGCTTTGTCAATTCCAAGTTCTATCAAGATAATCGCAAAAATCTGCACTCCAGAATCACAATCAAGTAAACAACAAATAGAAAGAATTCTGAATCAGAATTCTTTTTATCTTTTGGAGAAATGAGATTTTCTCTTGCTTTTCAACTGATAAAATACTATACTCTCAGTACATTTCATATCATAGGAACCAAGGATGAAGAAACTCAAATATCTCGATTTTATTGCAACGATACTGCCAGAAGAGGAGCTTGATGCGTTCACAGCAAGTTATCAAAGCAGAATTGATAAATCGATCAAAATCATCACAAATGAGGATAAAAAATCTGAATTTTTACCTTATTTTTCTTCCATTGGGCGAGATCTCAAATCTCCTGGATTAAGCAACAAAGGAGAAATTTATAACGATGTCCTCTATGTACACAAAGATGAAAAAAAAAGTTTGGGAAGCCACTTTCTCCATCAGGGAGGATATTTTTATATACAAGAGGTAGCTGCTGGTCTCTCTGCACAAGTGCTTAATGTGCAAAAATGAGATCTTGTGTTGGATCTTTGTGCTGCGCCAGGAGGGAAATCAGTACAAATTGCAGACCGTTTATTGAGCCTAGGAAACGGATTTCTTCTTGCTAATGAGCCACTAGATCCGAGAAGAAAAGCACTTATTTTCAATCTCAATCGCTGCGGAATGAGTAATAGTGCAGTCTGTGCATACCGTGGAGAACAAATTGGAGAATTAGCTTTTGAAAGCTTTGATAAAGTGCTCGTCGATGCACCATGTTCTGGAGAGGGAATGAACTACAAACACGACAAAAATACAAACTATCGAGATCCCAAACTCGCTCAAGGATTTTCCAATTTGCAATATCAGATATTGCGTTCTGGAGTATTGGCTACAAAAGTCTGAGGAGAAATTGTCTACTCAACCTGCACTCTCAATCCCCTTGAAAATGAACAAGTCATCTGAAAAATTTTAAAAGAATTTGAAGGAAAGATAGCACTTATGAGAGTTGAGATAGATGAGAAATCTCCAGGTTTGATGCAGTATTGAGATGAAAACTTACTAAGCCAAGAAGATGCTCAAAAGGTTGCAAGATTTTGGCCACACAAACAAAAAACTGGAGGATTCTTTATCGCAAAACTCAAAAAACTCTCATCTCTTCCCTACACCCCTCAATACGATAAAAGGAAAAAAGAAAAAATCTGACTCAACGACTCTTTCGAATTCCAAAGTCAGGTTTGGAACTATCTTCTTGAGAATCGAGGGATTGAAAAACAAAATAATATTTTCTTCCTTGCCTCTGAAAACAGTATCTATCTGACTACCCCAGAATATTCTCAACTACCAAGCGGACTCTTTGTCGAAAAAATCGGAGTTCCTATCTTAAAAATCTGAAATCAAGGTGGATGGATCCCTCAACAAGGTTTAGCAAGGATTTTGGGGCAATATGCAAATAAAAATACGGTTAAGCTCAGCGACGAAGAAGCAGAACAACTTAATCAAAAATTAGACCTTTCTGGATATTTTGGAGAGGAAGGAAGTTTTTTGATTTTAAAATGGAGAGATTTAGGCTTCTGTCTCGGGAAACAAGTTTGAGATACTCTAAAAAACAAACTCTTTTAACTACTTTTTTGAGAAAGCAGAATGAAATTATCACTTTTTACAAGATATGCAAGAATCACTTCTGAAGAGCTCTTTCTCGCAGGAGCAATCTTTATTGGAGGAGTCACCATTTTGATTTTTATCAAGCGACTTTGCAGATACTTATGACGCAAAATAGCTACAAAACACCCCTTGAGAAAAGGTTTTTTTGAGATTTTTTGAAATTTCTCACGATATTCTGTACTCATTATACCGCTTTTTGCTGCATCGCTAGTTTTGCCCTTTGCTAAGGTTCCTGATGGAGTTTTTGCAGGACTATTTATCTTTGCAGTAATGAGAGAGCTCGGAAGAATGTTGGATTATATTCTGAGAGTTGTAATGGAAAAGGGATTCAAACCCCAAGATCCCAAGACTAAACACAATCTAATAGCGATTTTTCGTACTATTTTACAAATTGGTGTATGGATTATCGCTACATTAGTATTTTTTAATACGATTGGCGTGGCGTTGACTCCTCTTTTGACTTCACTAGGAGTCGGTTGAGTTGCGGTGGCTTTTGCTTCACAAAAATTGATTGAAGATTTTTTTAGCTCGTTTTCGATTATGAGTTCTTCTCCCTTTAGAATTGGAGATATCGTCACTATCAAAAATTTTACAGGAACCGTTAAAAAAATCTGACTTAGAAGTACGAGCCTCGAAACCGTCGAGGGAAAATCGATTGTTATCCCTAATAGGCTTGTAGTTGCTGAAGTCATCGAAAACAGTGGAACTATTGAAATGAGAAGAAAGAGATTCTCTCTTACTATAACCTATGAAACTCCCGTTGAGAAAGTACGTCAAATCCCCAAAATTATTGAAGAAATCATCAAAAAACACAAGAAAACAACTTTTGAACGAGCAGTACTCAAAGAGATGCAAGCTTCAAACTTGGAAATCTTGATCAGTTATGTCGTTGAAAGTGATGATTGGCTCTTGGCAGTCAAGATTCACGAGCAGATTTTACTTGAGATTTTGGAAGTTTTTGCAAAAGAAGGCATTGGACTTGCCTATCCGACACAGACACTGTATGTGAAGAAGTAAGAGAGATACTAGCAAAACTTTTTCTTTGCTTTTCTCTTGATATTTTATTTTACAGAGATAAACTTTTACTGTCAGTAGCTATCCTACTGACATCCATCTTCATAGATAAACACATCAAAACTGTTCATTGGATGAAGAATAGTAGCCTTCTCAATTAGCCTCTCGTCCTTTCTCAGTAGATAGAGGAAGGACAACTATCCACTGAATTTTATTTCTAACCTTCAATCTTATGAAAAAAGTCTTCTTAATTTACGTATTTTCAATCTTGACTCTACTACTCTCTTGATGTAACTTCAAAACTCAAAAAGATTCTTCTGCTATGCCACTTTCTTTAGTCGAGCATTCATATCAGGCTCCAACTAATTCATCTTTAGGAACACCACTTCCTAGCTGAAAAATTTCCCTTTGACAGACATTATTATCAGGGGACTATTATTATAATTCAGATTTCTTCTATCTTGATTTCAATGATTATCAGCAATATATTTGATCTCTCCTAACTATCAAAATCCTCTCGGGATCTGCACAGATTGACATACAAAGTAGAGAAAGCTGACTTTGAGAGCGCTTTCTCCTTGAGAGTGGTTCTTCATTAAGCTATCCACTAGATCAGTGGTTGAGCAAATACCAGCATCATGTTGGATTAAGAGCAATTCCTCTCTCCTGAACACAAGTATTAAGTTTAACTTATTGATTTTCATCTCTTATCGACAAATAATAGATTATTTAACATTACTTCATTCTATATTCTAAGATCAAAACTCAAATTTTGGTCTTTTTTTCTTGCATAATCTGAGCAAAATCCTATGATTAAGCTACTTTAGCTTGATCACAATACTATGCGAGACCATCTCATAACTACTTTTTTGGAAAAAAACCAGCAACTTAATCTCTCTGCGATTCGCGATGCGGACTGAGTCTATCTCAAGCATATTCAAGATAGTTTGAAGCTTTTGGAAACTGGGCTTTTTGAAAAGGGGAAGTTGGTGATTGATGTAGGGACGGGAGGCGGTTTTCCGTTGATGCCTTTGGCTTTAAGCTGTCCTGAATGCAAATTTTTGGGGATTGATTCAGTTAGAAAAAAGACCCTAGCAGTCAATGAAATGCTCGCTGATCTCTGAGCAAACAATGCAAAAGTCCTCTGGACAAGAATCGAGGACTATCAAGGAGAGCAAGCAGATATTCTCACTGCCAGAGCCGTCGCTTATGTGGACAAGTTGCTTGAATGGAGCACTCCTCTGCTCAAAAAATGAGGATATTTTCTCCTCATGAAACAAAAACAACCAGAGGAACTGGAAGTTCTCCATAAAGTCTGTCAAAAAAAGAAAATAAATCTGATTTCACAAATCGAGTATCAGCTTTTTGAAGGAGACATTGATAGAATCATTTATATTCTCCAAAAGCAATAAACTTTCACCTCCCCCTCTATTTTTCAAAACTTTATTTCATTAAACAAAAGACATGAAAAGTCATATTTTGAATACTCTTTCTCAATCTTGAATCCCAGATTTTAGCTTATTTCTCTCTTCTGAATCAGAAAAAGAGGTACTAGCACTCCTTTTTGACCTTCTTGAACAAGAAAAAAGTAATTTCCGTGCTCTTTTGGCAAGACTGCAAGATAACTCAAGCAGAGAAGCACTTCTCAAGCTCCCAAAAGATCAACTCTTTGAAATTCTTGAATTGAATGTAAATGAAAATCAACTCTCAACATTGTGGAATCTGGTAAATCACTTGTATTCTGTAGGGCTTGCTCCAAATTTTCGTGAGATTATTGAACAATTCCAAGAAGAGTATTTGGCTTTTGCTGATGAAATCTCCTACAGTCAAGACTATTATCTCATCAATCGTGATACAGCTCAAAAAGAAGGACGAACAAGCGAAGAAATCAGAATTTTTACTCTTCGTTTAGAGGATTTTGAACATAGAGGGATCAACCAACCAGAAGCTATCCAATCTCAGATCAAAACGAACAACCAAAAGATTGCAAAACTCTCTGATCAGATTCAAAATAATGTTGTAGATGATCAACAAAATTTTAGCTATACGACTGATAATCTAGAAGCGTTTTCTCATATGCCAGCACTAAGCCTAGAAAAGATCAAAAACGCTAGTAAAGAAAGTTGAAAACTGACCATCGATGCTGATCCAAATATATTGATTGATATTTTGAGATATTGTGATGATAACCAGATTCGTCAGGATATTTATTGGATCCGTGAAGAGCGAGCGAGTAAAGCTCCTTATAACAACAAACCTCTCATTCTTGAACTCCTTAAACTCGAAGAAGAGAAAGCAAAACTCTTGTGATATTGAAATTTTGCTGACTATCAACTCAAGCTAAGAATGGCAGGGAGCCCAGAAAATGCAAAAAATATGATTCATCAAATCTTTGAAAAAGCACTACCAAAAGCAGAAAAAGAAATTGAAACACTAAAAAACCACTACCAACTAGAAAGACTAGAACCGTGGGACTTGGCATACTATACGAGAAAATATAAGGAAGAAGTCTTTGCTATTCAGGAGGAAAAACTCAAAGAATATTTTGAATTTGATCAGGTATTGAGCTGGCTTCATTCTTTTGTAGGAAAATTCTTTGGTATTGAAATAAAGAAAACCTGAGAGACAAAAGACAATCTCTATTATGAAGTGTTCAAAGACTGAAATCTGATTTCCTACTTTTTTCTAGATGCTTTTTATCGTCCTGGTAAAAGGCCTGGAGCCTGGGCTGATATTCTTAGAGCCAAAAACTCAAAACAACTTCCTATTATTCTCAATGTATGTAACTTTCAAAAATCTGAATCCTGACCTACTCTCTTGAAACTCTCTGATGTAGAGACACTATTTCATGAATTTGGACATGCACTCCATGCAATGCTTGCTGAGTCAAAATATCCTGAACTTAATGGATTTAATGTTGAGTGGGATTTTGTAGAGCTCCCTTCACAGCTCTTGGAAAGATGGGCAAGTGAGCCTGAAGCATTAAGACAGCTCTCCAAGCATTACCAGACATGAGAGCCTCTTCCAGATGAGATGTTGGAAAATATTAAAAAGCTCTCTACCTTTATGATGGGAAACTGGGTCGTTAGACAAAATGAACTTGCAATCGTTGATCTCATGCTCTATTCAGATAAAGTACCTGAAAATATCGAAGAACTTGATCAAAAGATTCTTGAAATTGTCAATCAGCATTCACTCTTTAAAAGAGATGAAAGATACCAGATGTATTGCTGTTTCTTGCACATCTTTGGAGGAGGGTATGCAGCAGGATACTACAGCTATATGCGAGCAGAAGCACTTGAGGCAGACGTTTTCTCAAAAATAAGGAAAAAGGGACTCTTTAATCCTGAGATCTGACATCAATATAGAGATCAAATCTTGGCTCAGGGGACTAAAAAACCAGCAATTGAGCTTTTTGAGGATTTTATGGGAAGAGAACTGGATCCACAAGCATTGATTGAAAAATATGATTTGTAAAATAAAAAGACTCAAGAGATAAGACTTGAGTTTTTTTTACTCATAAAAAATATCTGAAGAAGTAGACCTATTTTGAATCTTGAATGAAAAAAAGATAAAAGTCTGACTTTTAATCTTCTTTTAAGCTTTTTGCACAGACAAAAGCAGAGCTTCGACATCGTTGGAGATTATAACCTCAAGTCTTACCTGTAATATTAAGGGCCTCTCCCAATACATAGCAACCAGGAAGTTTATGAAGCTGAAAATCATCTCCTACTTCTGCAAAGTTTAGTCCTCAACTCATCACTTTTGACTCATCATAGGACCTAAGCGATATTGGAGTAAGAGTCATGGTATATGATCTTAATCCACGAGGAGCTTTGAGGTAGGAAAGGAGTCTTTTGGTTATTTGATGGCCAGGAATGGTAATCTTGATCTGAGCTTTCTTGGCAAAATGAGGATCAAAATACCCAAGCCAAAGCGAGGCATTGAATATCGCTGGTCAACTCACCCCTCGATGGGTAAATAAAACCACACGATCATCTTGATAAACTTGCTTCCCATCCAAGAAAAGCTTTGTCGTTGCCTCAACAGAGCTTCAAGAAAGGGAAGAGAGGTCCTCTTTGGTATTGAGCCCGCACAGTGCTGGAGCTGGACTTTGATAGCACAAATTATGATCCTTTGCAAAATGGAAAATAAAGTCGGATCCTCAAACCTTAGGGAAGGACATCCCTCCTGTTGCAATCACTACCCTTTTGGATTGAAAAGAGCCCTGCGAAGTGGAAATTGTGAAAAAATCTCAAGTTTTTTGGATCTGAGAAACTGATGTCGAATACTGGATTTGAGTCAGATTTTCCTGATTTTTTTGTACAAGAAAATCTACCAGTTGCTTGGATTTATTGGATTCAAGGAGCATCCTTCCATTATCCTCTTGCTTGGATCAAATAAAAAAAGAGTCCAAAAATCTGATCATATCAGATGGTCAAAACTGCCCCAAGACCTGATGAACTCTAGCAGTTTGATCTCAAAGATAAGTTTTGAAGCTAGCTCTGAGATTGGTAAAATTACACCTCCCCTTTCAAGACAAAAGAATCTTAATCCCAGGAGAAGTATTTTGCTCTAAAATCAGTTTTTTCCACTCTTTAGGTAAATGCAGTCAGAGGAAAAGCCCGCTTGCTCCAGCTCCAATAATACAGCAATCAAGCATTCTTAACTAAAAGAATTAAAAACAATCTCTACAGCAGTAATCAGTGCATCACCAAAATAGAGGAAAAACAAACAAGCCGCAATAAAGCTTCCTATTCCAAGGATAGCCCCTGCAAGAATATCAGAGATTCGGTGTACCTTGAGATATCGTCTACTTCGCCCTACAATAGCTCCAAATCCCAATGCACAAGTATAAAGCATTGGCTTTAAAAAGACAGGTAAGAAAATAGATAAAATAGCTGCAAGCGTTAAACAAATTACAAATCATGCAGTAGTATGCCCACTTGGGAAGGAATAATCAGAAAGCTGGAGTAATGCATCAGAAGGTCTCATCCTCTGTGTGATTCTCTTGAGCCCCCAAAAGATCAAACTTGAAACAAGAATACTACTCAACGCAATCCCTAAAAGCTTCCACTGACCGTAGTATACGAGCACAAACGTAAGAAGCGAATAAGAAATTCCTATTGTCTCCATCGCAATTGCATGCGAGATAACAAGTGCAACTTTCTCAAGAAAAGGAGTCCTCTTTTTCTTTAACTGATGGTTCTGGTCTCGTTTAGCAAAAAACTCTGGGAATGTCAACAATATGATCGTCATAACGGTCAAAATTCCTGCTAATCAGAGAGAAAGATAGGTTAATAACTTTGGTGAGAACATTCCTCCTCTTTTGAGAAAATAAAAGAAAAGTCTGACTCCTGAAAATAACTATATCCAGAAGTCTGATTTTTTATGCTTTTTTTACTGCATCAGCGACAACTTGGGCAACAGCTTTATCAAGTGCTCATGGGATAATTTCATCTTTAGTTGGAGTTTTAACATAGTCGGCAAGTGCTTTAGCAACTGCGATAAGATGCTTATGCTCAATCTGAGGAATTCTTGCCTCTAAGACACCTTTGAAGAGCCCTGGGAATGCTAATACATTATTTACTTGATTTGGGAAATCAGAGCGCCCAGTAGCAACAATAGCAGCTCCTCCAGCATACGCTTCTTCTGGCATAATTTCAGGCTCTGGATTGGAAAGTGCAAAAATAATAGGATCCTGATTCATAGTACGAACCTCATTTGATGAAATCAGATTTGGTCTACTTACTCCAACAAATACATCTGCACCAACCAATACCTCTGCAAGTGTTCCTGCTTGATCATTGAGATTGGAAGCAATTCGAGGGGTTTTGTATTGATTCAGATCTGTTCTCTTTGAATGAATTGCTCCCTTGGAATCAGTAATAATGATATGTTTTGCTCCATATGCTTGCAGAAGTTTAGCAATAGAAAGTCCAGCTGCTCCTGCTCCTGCGATAACGATCTTGATGGATCAGATTTCTTTTCCTGTTAATTTAAGAGCATTGATAAGTCCTGCGAGTACGACGATAGCTGTTCCATGTTGATCATCATGAAAAACTGGGATATTGAGTCTCTTTTTTAACTCATCTTCGATATAAAAGCAATTTGGTGCCGAAATATCTTCAAGATTGATCCCTCCGAAAGTTGGTGCAATATTTTCAACAATTGAAATAATTTCATCTGGATCTTGAGTTTTTAAGACAAGAGGAATCGCATCTACACCTCCAAACTCTTTAAAAAGAATCGCCTTTCACTCCATTACAGGCAAACCAGCAAGTCCTCAGATATTTCCAAGTCCAAGTACTGCTGTTCCATCACTAACCACAGCGATAGTCCTTCCCTTTCGAGTATAATCATAGGCTGATTCAGGATTTTTTGCTATTTCTAAACAAGGTTGTGCAACACCAGGACTATAATAAGTAGACATATCATCTCTCGTCTCAAGAGGGACACGAGATGAAACCTGAACCTTACCAGCATATTTTTTGTGCTCAATGAGTGATCTTTCATAATAATTTGTTGACATACTATCTTATATAATGAAATTTAAAACCTAAGGAATCTTAATAAAAAGACTCTCTTAAAATGATATTTTTTTGAATCGGTATTTCAAGCAATATTTACTTGTATTTATATATTAAATATCTATACTATAAAAAAACAAAATGTAAAGTATGAAAAAAAGAACAACACAGCTATTCCTAAAAGGGATTTCCCTTTTTATCTTATTTTTCAGGTACTTTTTGCCAATTATCGCAATATCAGTACTGGTAAATGTAGTCTGTTTCCATTCAAGTATGGAACTCTTCTTAATCTTGTTTTGGAAGTCGATCTTAACCACAGTTATCACTGTTCTCCTTATCCTATATGGAGTAAAACGAGAACATGATCAGAAACAAAAGTCAAAAATCAGACTTTTCTTCTGGTTTTTCCTTCCGATGATTCCGTATCTGGAATTGGCTGCAATTGGATGGTATGAACATAATATTGTGCTTTTCATCAAGAAAACACTTGTCTATCTGCTGAGCTATGGTGTACTATCTTTTTACTACACCTTCGCAAAAGAGATCAAAAAGATCTCAAAAAGCGCTTGGCAAGTAGCTACTCCGAAGCGTCTTCCTTCCAAGAAAAAGAAAAAAAGGAGCTGAGACTCAGCTCCTTTTCTCTAATAAAAGAAATACCTGTATCTTTAAGCGATTTCCATATTTTGAAAAGTATCTCTCAACTCTTGCTGAATCTCCTGAAAAGCGAAAGCAAAATTATTTCTAAGATACCCATCTTGGAGGAGATGAACATTTATCTTATCAATGAGATCTTGAATTCCTTGAGTGTAGAGTACAAGATCTGTTTCATTTTTGATTAATCCAGTTGCAAGCTGTCTTTGTAAATCCTTAGTATAAAGTCTCAACTGAACGATTAGTTTTACCACTACATCAACAAAATCAGAACTGAAAGAATGAAGAATACCTCCTCCGTACTGAGCAGTTTGTTCACTTGTCATATCAAGTACAGCAAAGAGAGCATCACAAGTTTGTGAAATTCTATCCAAAAGTGGAGAAACTTTAGTAATAGAAGCTGATGGAGAGGCTTTAAGTTCGTTCATTTGATCATATGTGAAAGAGCTAAAATATCCGCATAACGGTTGCTAATTTCCTAAGAAATTAACATTCATTGACAATTCAATTTTAACAAAAAAAACAAAAAAGTAAAAAAAATCAGACCACCTAAGTCAGATTTTTCTTGCCATTTTATTTTTTTATGATAAAGTATTTTTAATAAAGAGAAAACGGGGATAATAACTAGATTCTAAAAGTAAAAAAACTAAATATAGTCAAAATACAGCTTAACTCCTGGTAGCTCCTCTGCAAAGATTTGTAAAAAATGCTCCCAAACTGGCTGATCAATCTTAACCAATCCAGAATCCTGCTGACGAACCAGACTCCAAAGATCAGAATTAGGATTTTTTTTCTGCATTTGTTTAAAATCTCCTGGATTGTAAATCAATGAGGCAATAAATACTGATGATATCTTAGAAAAATCTATTTCAGCCCTTAAATTCCTCAGAAGTTCACGATAGAGGTTTTCATAATTTGCAACAGGCAAAAGCGGAAGGAATCTAAGTCCTACTTTGTAGCCTCTGGAAATTAGTGTTTTAACTGCGGCAATTCTTGCAGCTAAGGGAGCTGTACCCTTTTCATATTTACGGATAATCTCTTCAGGATTAAAGGAAAATGAAAACTCAGTATTTTGCGGTACTTTCCCCTCATTTGCAGAAAAAATTGAACTAATAACTGGACTTTTTGTTCTTGTCTCCATCAAGACTCAATCAAACTGCTCAAAAAAAGGAATAAAAGTCTGATTAAACTCTGTAAGCATATCTATTCCTTGAATATCACTATAATTACTCGCATAAAAGCTAATCTGTCCCTGATATCAAGCTGTTCTCAAGGAAAGGATCTGATTTTTGATTTTTTCTTTTATCTCATCATAATTGACAAAAATAACACTATGCTGAGTCTTGAAATTTGCCTTGAGATAACAATACTCACAGTCAAAAACACAATTAAGACTTGTCTTAAAGAAAAATGATTTTCCTGGTCGACCATAGTTTTCTGGAACAGGAAGTATGGGAATATGATCTTGAGTGGCGAGGATGATTGCAGGAGCAAGGTGTTGATTGCCAATATTTTTATCAAAAATATTTTTGTAATGGTCAATCTCTAACACCTGCGCTCAAGGGAATTTGCCAAGAATCCTCTGCGTCAAGGGAAAGGACTTTGCCTTGGTCTCTACATAAATCAGCATGAGCTAAGAAACTATTAAAAAAAACCGACCAGCCGTAGCAATACCTATCATCTCTCCCTAAGGAAAGGTGGGTAGCTCCTCACTATCTTGGAGATAGGATTTTACTCCCATTAAATAAGTCGAGAATTTTGATAAACGGTTTCACTGCGAGAAAGTCAGCCTCAATTCTTTTATAAGTTTTTGCTAAAGAATGTCAAATAAAATATACGAGAACAGATTCCAAAGCAACAAAATCGTTAAGAGGAATTTTTCCTTGCAAAAATTAAGCAAAAAAATATCATCTGGAATGAAAAATATCAAGAGAGGATAAAGAGACAAGGCTCGTTTGTATATCCCGGCAACCTGACAATAGTTAAGGTGCTCCATCCTACCCTTTGGGAAAGATATGACAAAATCTGACTTTTGACAAAACTTTCCTAGCTATGGGAAAGATTTTTTTGTCTTTACTCAGAGAATAAGGTTGGATCTTGATATTGATCAGACTTTTATTCTTTTTTTCTTTAAGATGAAACAATTTTTGACCAGTGAATCCGTTACAGCAGGGCATCCAGACAAGATTTGTGATCAAATCTCAGATGCTATCCTAGATGCTTGCCTCACTCAAGACAAAAATGCAAGAGTAGCTTGCGAAGTACTTATTAGCGGGAAACATTTGATAATCGCAGGAGAGATCACAACTACTGCTCTTGTGGATTACAAAGCCATTGCCAAACAAGTAATTACTCAGATCGGATATGATAGTCGAGAGAAGGGATTTAATCCAGATGAAGCAGAAATTGAGTGTATCATACAAACGCAGTCTCCAGATATTGCAATCGGAGTTGATAGTTGATGAGCAGGAGATCAGGGAATTATGTTTGGCTATGCAACTAACGAGACAAGTAGCTTTTTACCAATGAGCATTAATCTAGCACACAAACTTGCCCATCAACTCGAAACAGTCAGAAAAAACTGAATTATTCCTCAACTTGGCCCTGATGGGAAGACACAAGTTACGATTTGTATCGAAGATGGGCAAATTTCCCACATAGATACGATTGTTATCTCCTCTCAACACTCAGCAGAAATTTCTCTTGCAGAACTTCAGAAGCAAATCAAAAAAGAGGTTATCGAACCTATTTGCTGAGAACTGATTACTGAGCAAACAAAAATCTATATCAATCCAACTGGGATTTTCCTTATCTGATGACCAAGTGGAGATACAGGACTCACAGGAAGAAAAATTATCGTTGACACCTATGGTGGAATGAGCAGACATGGAGGTGGAGCATTCTCTGGGAAAGATCCAACAAAAGTTGACAGAAGTTGAGCCTACATGGCAAGATATCTAGCAAAAAACATCGTTGCAAGCGGACTATGCTCAAAATGTGAGATTCAGATCAGCTATGCAATAGGAGTTGCGCAGCCAATAAGTATTTTTATCGAAGACCTTGGAACTGCAAAATGTGATCTCAGTCAGCTTTCTGAAACTATTTTAAAGCATTTTGATCTCAGCCCTCAAGGAATTATTAACTTTCTCAATCTCAAAAGACCAATCTACCAACAGACTGCTTGCTATGGACACTTTGGGAAAGAGGACCTTCCACGAGAAAGACTAGATAGTATCGAACTTTTTAAATCTCTTCAATAATAAAGAAAAACTGACCTCTCGATGAAGTCAGCCTTTTTTATTTCTTTACAATTCACTAGTTTACTCCTCCTGTAAGAGTATTCAAAGTAACCGTATCTCCAACTTCTTTGTGAAGAGGCACTTGAATCTCCATTCCCGTTTCGATAGTCGCAGGCTTGGTTCCAGACTGAGCTCTGTTTCCCTTGATACCAGGTACGGTCTCAGTAATCACATAAGAGATAGTAGAAGGAAGAATTACATTGATCACATTTCCTTTGTAAATCTGAATGTATACATCGAGATTATCCTTGAGGTAGCCAGTAATATCTTCAATAGTATCTGCTGGGATATCATGGATTTCTCCAGTGTCATTTTCCATAAATGAGTAAGTATCTCCACTATTGTAGAGGTATACCGCATTTTGAGTAGAGATATCTGCCTGATCCATTGTTGTACCTGACTTAACAGTGATATTTTGCACTCCGTTTGTAAGGAGATTTCTTACCTTGTAGGTATAAGATCCTTGTCTTTGTTGCATCTGCATAAAAGAGAGGTCTAGAACCTTAAAAAGCTGTCCATCCATTTCAAGTACAGTTCCCTTTTTTACTTCTGCAGCGTCAATTTTTACCATTGTTCTTTCTGATCAAAATTTAAAAACTCTCTTTCTAGAGTATTGATTTGAACAAATTTTGCAAGTCAGAATTTTTGATTATTTAATATATCCTTATTTTTAATAAATTCTTATTATTTTATCTTTTTACTTGATATGTTGTACGAAATACATATAATAAATCTGTTCGAGTTGTATTTCTTTCTTGAACGAGTGAAGCAATCAGCTTTATTAAAACACCCACCCTAGTCTTTGTTTTAAGACTAGGGATTTTTCTATTGAGGCAGAAAAATTTGCTTTTTTTACTAGAATGAGTATTATCATGTTTATGATATACTCAAACTTTTATTTATATACAACTATATACTCATGCAAAACAATCGAAAAATGAATCTTCAAGAGCTTAAATCACTTGGACGAGAAATGTCTCGAACAAAATGAAAGGGAGGTAGCCTATTTTTGATCGGATTGTCCATTGGATTTGCTGGCTCTCTTTTAGGATTTGGAGCGGGCATTGGAACTGAACTTCTCGGATGGGCCCCAGAAACAACAGAAGAGATAATAAACCGGATAGCAACCCTTGCGGACCTACTAATAACAGCAATGTTTGTCCCACTAATCCTTGGCTGGGCTAAAAAAGAAGATCTATGATTTAGTGACTTCTGGACTATGATCAAAAGAAAAGAAACATTCAAGATTTTCGGAGTACAACTCCTTGTTGCAATTATTATAACCGGGTTAGCCTCACTTTGAGGGATACTTGCATGAGTAATAGATACCGAGATTGGAGGTGGTCAGAGTAGTTCTATAGCGATATTCTGTATAGCGATCATTGGAATAACTGCTTTTGGACTATTAGCAATCAGGTTTTCCTTTGTAAATCAAGCCATTGCAGATAAAAATTTAGGCGTAATTGAAGGATTTAAATACTCATGGAAAATTACTGAAAATCATTTTTGGGATTTAATAAGATTTCAAATCTACTTTCTTCTCTGGAATATTTTGGGATTTCTCGGACTCATTTTAGGAGCTATCTGGACCTATACTATGCGACAGGTTGCATTCTCAAAACTCTATCTTGAACTTTCAGAACAAGCGGACAAAGCTGAATAATATCTTCAGTAAATACTAGCCTCAGATAACCTCTGAGGTTTTTTATATAAAAGAGTCTTGAGGTTTAATTCTCTATTAAGTAAGGACTGTTCCCCTTGATTTTCTATAAGGAACCCTTACACTACAGTTAAGACCTGTTTTTGATCAGATTTTTAGTACTTTTTTGTTTTTTGGATGCATGAGCTTATCTTTGACTGACCAACGGAAAGGCTTGATACCTGGCTAACAAAACAATTTCCTTATTCGAGGAATTTTTTTCATCATATCTTGTCGAGAGATGGGATTCTCGTCAATGGTAAAGCAGCAAAAAAATCGCTCAAACTCAAACCATGAGATCAGGTAGTGATTGATGATTTGGAGAGATATCTTTCTCCAATTCTTCTTGAAGAAGCTCCGAATATTGACATTCCTATTCTCAAGGAAACTACAGATTATCTTGTAATCAACAAGCCTAAAGGAGTATTGTCGCACCCTAACAGCATTTGGGATGTTGGTAAGCCAAGTGTTGTAGGTTTTCTCTATCACCACTATAAGGAGTTACCAAGCATTGGAAATTTTATCAGGGCTGGACTTTTGCATCGTTTGGACAAGGATACTGACGGACTCATGATTATTGCAAAAACTGAAGCGTGACTCCAACATTTCAAAAAACTCTTTCAAGAAAAATCGGAATCTGAAACTCTGGAATCCAAAGCTCAAGTCCCACTTCGCAAGCGATATACTGCTATTTGTGAGGTCACTCCTGAAGGTCAAAAATTTTTAGATCAGATCAATGATCATATCCCTTTCACAATCTCAGAGATCGTCAAAGCAAAAGTCCCAAACCCTCAAAACAAACTCTGAATTACACAAATCAAAAAAATAGAAAAAAAACCTGATGGAAGGATTCAGGTTTTTCTCCAGATTTTTACAGGAAGAACACATCAGATTAGATATCACCTCTCATCTCATGGACTGCCAATCCTCGGAGACTATCTCTATGGGAAAGAATCCAAAGAACCCATGCAACTCACTGCTTATCAACTGGAGTTTGAAGATTTAGATGGCAAGAAGGTGAAGATTATGATTTAATCTATTATTCAGATTTAGCAATTCGCTCTTTTACGAGTTGTTCTACTTTTTTTTTAGCTTTTTCAATCAGGTCGCTATCTTCTTGATCTGCAAGTTGAATAAATTTTAAATATGACTGAATAGCTTCAGCATATTTTTTTAGCTTTCAAAAAACTTTTCCTAAATTATAATGAGCATATGCATGGTTTGGATCTAGTTCAATTGTTTTTTTATAATACGGGATTGCATCCTCATATTTTTCTAGTTTTAATAAAACATTTCCCAAATTATTATAAGATAAGCTATAATTTAACATGTTTTTCAAAGCGTTTTGATAAGCTTCAATTGCTTTTTTATCTTTTCCTAATTGATTATAAATACACCCTAGATTATTATGAGCATTTATATTATTTTCTTCAATTTGAAGAGCCTTTTCGGAAAATTTTTCTGATTTATAGAAATCTTTTTTTCTTAAAAAAGTAACTCCTATATTATTTAAAATAGTTGATTGAAATAGCTTTTCTGGACTTGCAACATAAATATGTAGTTGGTTTTCAATATATTCATAGGGATTCCAATTTTTAAATATCAAAATCCCTTCTTTTTTCTTTTGCAATTTTTTTCGCTCTTGTTTATTTTCTAGAAGTTCTGGAGTAATTTCTGTATAATTTCGTTCTTCATCTGTTTGGAAAGGGGTAAAATCTTGTCGGTACCATTTACCATCTGAAGTAATTAGAATTGTACTTGCATGTTTAAATAAAATAACAGCGAGATATGAGATATCCAACTCTTCTAGTAGAAGTCCCCCTAATAGGGCAGACCCTAAACAGTTGATCTCTGCAGTCTTTATCATTTCTGAGGGGATGTTTGCCATCGTCTGATAATCAAAGCTACTTACTTTTTCTTGAACCTTTTTTGCGATTTCTAACTCCTTGGCAGAAATCAAACTTTTATTTCCTGTTTTTCTAACTTTTTCAAGTTCAGATTTTAATATTGGGAGTTTTAGTGCATCCGTTAACTTTGTCTTTAAAAATGGCAAATCAACGCCTAAATTTTTTCTTAAAAAATTTCGCATATGATTGTCACCTTTAGGGGCAAGCATATTACTGATTAAGTTTTCCTTTCCTCTACGGAATATTGCCGTATAAAGCTCTGTCTCAGGTGTTTGGATCACTCTCAAAATCTGGCTTTGCACCTTTTCTTGAAACTTATAATAAGGACCTTTTTTAGTTTCTCGCGACTTTTCTCACTCTTCCTTGGAGGCATCCTTTTTGAGAGCTTTGAAAGCAGTGGTTAAGAGCTCTTTTCTCATAGCATTAAGTTGATCTGTGCTAGGGTTTTCTCAGAGTCTTGCGAGTCTTTTTTCATAAGCCTGCTTGCCTAATAATCGCTGATCAACTTCACTCAATTCCTCCTCAGAAAGTGAGATATTGCGAGGAAGAGCATCAGAATTTTTTGTTTTTTGCTGAAGGGAGCATCCATAAGAATAAAACTGTTGAGCAAGGTCTTGAGCAAGTTTCGCTTCTTCACTTTTATCATCTGAAGGAAAGAAATTTGCAAAGTAAAGCCCTGATTTTTCAAATTTTCTTCCAAGCTCAAGGAGTTGGTTTGCTCTTTCATTTTGTTTTTCAGGCTTATGTTTGAGGGTATTGTGATCAATCTTTCTAATGATTTCCATCATTTCCCAAAGTTGCAAGTCTTGCGGTAGAAAAAGGGTAAGCTGCCCCTTCCTTTGCTGCAAAATCTGCCCCTCATCAAGGGTTTCTCGATCCTTCCTTGGCAAAAACTGAGGGCAAAGATTATCATGAAATTTACACCACTCTGCAAAAAATTCTTGATCAGCAAAATCATTGAAGGGCCTATGTTCAAGAGCTTCTGAGATTTTATGAGAATTGAAAGCTGGAGTGTTCATTTTATAAATGATTTTATAAACACCTTATTATAACTATTTATTTGCTAAAATACAAAAAAAGGAGAAAAATCTTCTCCTAGAAAATAAACAACTCAAAAGAGAAGAAATCAGACTTCTCCTCTCTTTTTTTCTATTAACCAAATGATATCACTATTTTATTATTTTTGGATAAAATGCTCTAGTGTATGAATCTTATCCGTTGACACACCGATAGCCCTCTTTACCAAGGGAACCATAAAACTTGAAGGTACCAAGTGCTTATCGATATAAGTATTGAAAGTCTTTTTCAAAAGCCTTAGAGACAACCATTTCCCTGCAACAAAAACCAGTTTGAATGGATTTTTAGTCTTTGCCATTTTGATAAACGATGTGAAAGAAAGATCCTCCACTTCCTCAGGATTTTGCACTTTACTAGGGTATGGATGAAAATATCCCAAATCATGATACATCATTCGTTTTGGTACTTTAATGGTATCAAGTGCAGAGATTGGCATTCGTCACTCTCGCCTCAATACACTGTGAAACCAGATTAAGTCAGGTTTTTCTACTTCTACAAATTTTTTGAGTCTATATGCTTCGAAAATGTTTACTAAACTCAGACTCAATCAAAGGTATTTTTTTACCCTTCCCCAAAATCCGCTAGGGCAATGACTTCCAAAAAGCTTCACTTGATATCCCTTGCTCATAAGCAAGGTTTTGACTTCATGGAGATAGGTCTCAATACCTCAAATAGGGTTGATAAAATCACTTACGAGAAGGATTTTTTTGCACTTAAAATCAAAGCTCATCTGCTGAAAATTTTCAAATCGCCTGTCTTTGCTATAGCGCTGTGCAGTCTGTTTACATTCTTGGGATAAATGAGAAAAGAAGTCTGGAGTCTGATTTTTGTACTCTTTTATCAACTTTTCAACTTGGTTTTCAAATTTCTCTTGCAAAGATTGCCCCTCACATCTTGCAATATCATACTCCTCTCTAATAAAAGGCATTAACCCTCATTTTTTAAATCCAACAACAGGGATTCCCCAGTCTAGGACATTCACGGCACTCAATCCAAAAGTCTCAACACAAAGAGATGGCATCAAACAATAATCAATATTTTCCAAATATCTTGCTACTTCACTGAGAGGCTTTCGTCAAAAAAAGTGAATTTGCTTATATTTTTTTTGGAGTTCTAAAAGTCTTGCTTCTCAAGTCCCCTTTCCAAAAACATAGGGTTCAAAAGGGAGTTCTTTTTCATATTTTTCCACCATATTCAAGATGAGATCAAATCCCTTTTCTTTTTCAAGTCTCCCAAGATATAGAAATCCAACTTTTCTCATACTCATTGTCATCTCTGTGATAATAAATACCTGCAGTATAAGAAATCTATGACTATTTTCAAATCAAAATCAGATTTCTCACTTTATCTTTACAAAAAAAGGAATCAAGTGATTTATATCCCAATAGTAAATAAAGTTTTGATACTTTTTTTCTTTTGACATCAAAAGGTGTTTTCTTATCATAGAGAATAAACTTTATCAAACATCAGACTTATGAAACTTTTTTTCTTTGATACCGAAACTACCTGAATAAACCCTTATTTTGATCGCATCATCCAGTTTGGAGGAATTTTTGGAGAATATGACGCTGAGAACTGAACTTTTACCCAAAGATTTGAACTCAATCAATACATCAACATCCCTGGCAATATTCCACCAGAAGCCAGTAGAGTTCACGGAATTTACAAACAAGATCTAGAAAGCTATGGCATGATGGAAAACTATATTATGGGCTTTTTGTGATGTCTTCAAGAAGCTGATTTTGTCATTGGGCACAATGTGGATTTTGATAAAAATATGCTCAAAGCTGAGGCAAAAAGACTCAATATCAATTTCAACTTTGATCAAGTAAGGTGGATAGATACTATGAAATCTACCTCTGAACTTATTCCAGGCAAAAAGAAACGACCGAAACTGCAAAAACTCTATACCTTTCTCTTTGGCAAACCATTTGAGGGAGCGCACGATGCAATGGCTGACATCAGAGCAACTAAAGATTGCTTTTTACAACTGATAAAAGCCACCAATCTGCTTGATCATCCGCTTGGAATCACTGAAATCAAACTCAAAAAACAAAATGAGACCAAAAATCAGACTTCTGATTTTATTGATCCCGAAGAAGAGAATGGGCTTGATCTCTCAAAACTCAAAACTAAACGATCAGATAACGAAGTCGCACTCAAGTTTCTTGATCTTGTAGAAAAAGGAGAAGAGAATATTTTCTTGACTGGGAAAGCCTGAAGTGGAAAATCCACCCTCATCAAAGATATTATCTCAGAGGCAAAATCTCAAGGAAGATTTCCTGTAGTCCTGGGATCAACAGGGATTTCTGCATTAAATATCTGAGGACAAACCGTACACTCCTTTTTTGCACTAGGAGTAGAGCAGATCTATTTCAAAGACTTGGTTTATTTTGTCCAAGATAGCGAAAACAAAAAATTTAAACTCAATAAAGAAAAAATTAAACTCCTTAAACAAGCTCCTTTCGTGATTATTGATGAAATCAGTATGCTTAGCTCCAATATTATAGATTGCATCAATGTTTTGATGACCTTTTACCTCAGGGTAAACAAGGCGAGTTTTGGGAATAAGCAAATGATTTTTGTTTGAGATGTATTCCAACTTCCCCCTGTCAAAACCAATGATTGGATTCAGAAATTTAAAGATATCTATCAAAGTGAATGGTTCTTTGATTCTTTCACTTTCAAAAAGTTAAAATTTCAACCAATCCAACTCCTCAAAAACTATAGACAAAAAGAAGACAAAATCCTGACTGAAATCCTTGATCGTATTAGATCAAAACAGACTACTTATTCAGACTTACAACTTTTAAACAATCAAAAAAAAAGAACTCAATTCTGATCCAATACTCCTCTCTACGCATAGAAATAAAGTCGATACGATCAATATGCAAAAGCTTGAAGCACTCCCAGGGAAACGCTTTGAATTTGAATCTAATACATGGGGGAACTTTAGCAATGCAATGAAAATTGTAGACGATACCTTGATACTCAAAGAATGAGCAAAAGTGATGCTTACTACCAATGATCCAAAAGCTCGCCGAGTCAATGGAAGCATTGGTACCCTTATTGCTATTGATCCCAAAAAAGAAACCCTAGAAATCCAAATTGGAAGTCAAATTCATAAAATTGCCAAGTTTACACGGGAAAATACCCAAACAAGAATTCTTGAAGACGGAACAATAGAGGAAGATACGATTGGTTATTTTAGACAATTTCCTCTCCAACTCGCCTATGCGATCACTATCCACAAATCTCAAGGTCTAACCTTGGATCAGTGTCAAATCGACCTAAACGATACTTTTGTCTGAGGACAAGCATATACTGCACTTTCTAGAGTTTCAAGCATAAAGGGACTTCAAATCAAGGGCGAAATCAAACCTGAACATCTCTTCTTTGATCAAAATATTGGCAGATTTCTTGAAAAACTAAAAAGAATCGAGGAACAAAAATCCTAGTCAGATTTTTATTTTGCATTTTTGTGGGAAATTCTTATCATGACAAGGCTATTTAACCAAAGAAACTAAAATCTGAATGAAGTTTACCGTTATCACACTCGGATGTCAGATGAACTATTCTGACACTGCGAGAATAAAATCTGTTCTTAAAAATTGTGGTTTCACACCAGTAGATACGATTGATGAAGCTGAAATTGTCATCTTTGATACCTGCTCTGTTCGCCAAAAATCGGAAGACAAAGTAACCTGAAAACTCAAGGAGATTCCTCTCAGCAAAAAGGTTTGGATCACTGGTTGCATGATTCAGCACAACATGAGAAATAAAAAGGTTTCCTCAGCTGCAAACATCCCAGCAAACCTCAATACTGGAAATTTTTCTGGGATTGTCCTCACCAAGGAGCCAAAAATCATAGGTCTTAGCTCAGATGAGATCAATCAACTCCAAAAGTCCGAAACTACAGATATTGTAGGAATTAACCATGCGTTCAATCCTCTTTTCCACAATCTCTCTCAAAAGCGGACGAATATCGAGCTCTTTTTCCGTATTGACGATACGGGATTTTTGCCCCTTATGCTCAAAAGACTTGGTTATGAAGTAAGCTATGACAAGGAAATCACCAATGAGTACTCAACTATTGTCCCGGAGGGAATAAACTCTAGTATGAATGCACACAATAAAACTGCCTACATCCCTATTTCCAGCTGATGTAACCAATTTTGTGCTTACTGTATTGTACCTTTTGCTAGAGGACTAGAAAAACGATTCCCTGTAGAGCAGATCGTCAACGAAGCAAAAATCCACCTTGCAAACGGAGTCAAAGAAATCTCACTCCTAGGACAAATCGTAAACAAACATCCAGATTTCATCACTATTATCAAAGAAATCCTCAAACTTGAAGGGCTTGAGTGGTTAAGATATACCTCCCCATATCCAACCTATTACAGTGATGAACTACTTGCGCTTCACGAAAATGAGCCAAAGCTCTGTCCTCATATCCACATTCCTTTTCAATCTGGATCAACACCGGTATTGAAAAAAATGTTTCGTGGATACAGTGCAGAGCAATGTTATGAATTTATCGATAAAATCAGGGCACTCAAAAGACCAATCTCCATCACAACCGATATCATCCTAGGATTTCCAGGTGAGACGGAAGAGGATTTTCAAGAGACGCTAAAACTGTCTGAATATGGGCGTTTTGATATGATTTATATGGGAATTTATTCCAATCGTCCAGGGACATTTGCAGATAGAAAATATCCAGATGATATCCCTTATGCAGTAAAACACGCTAGACGAAGCCAACTTAATGAGCGCCTCTACCGCATTTCTGCAGAAAATAATCAAGCTGAAATTGGGAATACTAGAACCATGATCATCAATGAAATCTCTCAGAATTGAGATCTCTTTGGATATACTGATAATATGAAACAAATCACTATCAAGTCCTGTGATGCAACAAAAAAACTTGAAATCTGAATGATAGTACCTGTTCGTATCATCAAGGGAGTGGTTTTCAAACTAGAAGGAGAACTGCTCAACCAATAAGTCTTGCAAATCGCAGCAAAAACCATACACTAAAGGCAATCAATGACAAACATCAGACTTTATCCCTATTTTTGACTACTATGGCACTAAATATCAGAATTGATGGAGGTTTTCAAATTGAAAACGAACTTTTCTTTGGTTATACCTATACTCATAATGGGCTTATTAATCTTGCTTCTGAAGTAGGCCCAGAAATGAGATATCATGAAAGTCCACAAATTATCGTAGATTATCCAGGAGAATATGATATTCATGGACGATCAATTAAAGCTTTTGTTGGCAAAAACAGTAAGCTCAACTACCTTATCCAAGGGAAAAATAAAAAATTCTGAATTATTCAGTCTGCAGATATTTTAGAGTCTGATGATATTGACGGAATGGATACTTGGCTCTACAGAGGCGAAAACATTAGCAAAAAATTTGAACAGCTCGAGATGGAAGGAGACCTCATCAATCTTGATACTTACGGTCAAGAGCCTACTGCTGAATAAATTGATTAAGAGAAAAAAGATAGTTGCAAAGCTATCTTTTTCTATTTTACTTCAAAGAAGTAGTCAGAGCTAACCTTTATTTTATCTTATAAGCTGGAGAGAAGTAATAATTTGGACAAACGAGATCATCTCCCATAGAAAATTCTCCATTTGGAGCAACTTGCACTTCATAAGTAGCTTCTTGTCAGCTTTTAAGATCAGCAAGGACCTGTTTTGTGAGTTGAGAGTTGAGCGTTTTAATCTTATATTGATAGGTCTGATCCTTAAAATTAATAATCTCTCTGACATAGCGAATGTCATTCCCAGAAAGTGAACACCCAATACCAATCTGATCACCACCTGTCAAAAAAGGTAAATTAGTTTCTAAAATTTGAAAAGAAAGACGCTTTATCCCTGGAAAATCTAACTCACATTCCTTTTTTGGGTCACTACAAAAATAAAAAAAACTTTCTAAATCTTGACCAATAACTTTTCCGCGGACAAATCCCGTTCCCATAAAAAACCTGACTGGTGTCTGATCACCCGGAACAAAATGCGTTGACAAACCAATTTTTCCTGCTCTAAAATCCTCTTGCAGATTGATCTCTTTTGAAGTTATCGGTGCAAAATAACGGTCAACAATATCACTACTCTGCTCGCTAAAATAACTTACACGGTCGGGGAAAATCTCAGCTAAATACTGATCTAGAGTAGGAGTTTTTTTAACTGGAGAAGATGGAGTTTGCACACATCCTGCGAAGAAAAACAAAAGAAAAAGGATGACTGAAGTTCAGATTTTTTTCATTGTTTTTTTAAGTAAGAAGAAATAAAGACCATTATTTTTTTGAGATAGTTATAGAAAGTATTTGTTTTTTAGCTTCAACTAGTGACTTTGTTGTTCTCAAAACAAACCAATATCCATATCCTCAAAAATCTACCACACGAGAAAGTTGATATCCATTGTGCAATCATTCATAGTTCATTTCTTCACTATAAAGCAAATCCGAACAAAGCTTTTTCCCCTGACAAAGCGAAGAGTTTGAGGTAAGATTTTCAAATTGATAGTGATTATGATCCCATGGGAGATAAGTCATTGTTTCCTCTCATATCTGTTTTACTAGCCCTAGCGTTCCTGATCGTCATTTTTGAGTATTATGATCAAAATATCAGACTTCTAGCCCTTCTGAAATTAGTGGTTCATCGTACAAAGCATCATAAAGTCGCAAAGTATTTTGATTTTGAGATTTAGAAAATGAAAGTCCAAGAAAATCTTTTCGAGACTGAAATGCTATAGACTCTTTTCAAAAGACATTGTTAAGCATAATTTTTCACTTTTCTTCTTTTACTGTTCCTCAATTTTGAAGTAAAGCATCTCTAGCTCCTGAAAAGAGAATTGTCTTATAGAAATTATCTTGCTCCATTTCTAATTTTTCTTGATTTTCTAAGTTCGTATCTAGGATTGGATCAGATTTTTCTGTTTTTGTTTCTGATACGAAATCACGAGAAAGGAAAAATCACACCCCAGAACCCAAGATAAAACCTATAAAAATAAGAAATATAGTTTTTCTACTCATAACTCGGATATAGAGAAGTTAAAAGCTTTTTAATGTTAGAGTGATTTGCCTGATCAGATCACTATTTAATGGATTATCTGACGAAAGAGACAAAACATATAACCTATTACCTTTCACCATACATCGGTTATAAGCGTAAGAAGAAAGCATCCTTCCGTCATCATCTTCGTCCTGTTGTACCGCATCTACTGTATACCAGATCGTATTGTCTACAATCACCTGCCCTTCTCTCCTAAATGTCTCAGTTCCTCATCAAGGAATGTTTGATACAGAAGGAACTCCACCCCTACAGATCTGTTCATCTGAATATCCAGATCCTCGAGGAGAATAGCTACGATTTCAAAGGAAAAGCATTGATCCATCTTTAGCTGTAAAACTTCTAAACTCTCAGCTGACTCTAAAACTCTCAAAAAAAGATTCTGGATACTTAAAAGAATAGATTGGAGAAAGATCGCCTAACACTTGATAGAGTGTTATTTCATTACCTGAGAGTTGATGCATATCTCTATAGGGAATATTATTGACACTAAAAACATTATTTATAATAAAAATAGGCTTTTGAGGGAATTGTGTTAATTCCTCTTTTGGGAAATAGTTTAATCCTGATAATATTGATCGATCTTCTCGATATTGTGTTTTTTGTTGCGGAGTTGATCCCTCATTTAACATTATTTTCATTTCTGGACTCCGCTCTGAGTCTCTATCAAAATCTTCAGCAAGATAAACACGCCCTGAATTTGCCAATAGTAGCTCTTTTAATCCAGGCTCACGAGCAGGATATTTAATATAATAAACTCACAATCAAAACAAAGCGAATATCAAACTCAAGCAAACAGCAAGAACTATTTTCTTCATACCTTATCAAAATAATAAAAGAGGAGAAAAATGCAAAAAACATTCATATAGTGTTCCTCTCAAGGAGGAATATTGTTTACAAAGTAAACAACGCGAAGCGATATTGTTTACAAAGTAAACAACGCGAAGCGATATTGTTTTTTGTGAAATATCTGTTTTACAATAACTAATATCCTCTTTTATACTCTAAAATTAAGGAAATCTCCCCCCCCTACTCCAGCATATCATCTTCCAAAATCGCACAGGATTTGATCGTATCGAGCCAATAATAGCCTTCTGGACAGATCGGAGCAAGTTCTGGCTTTTCATTTACTGTTTCTGTCCCTGAGGATTCTCCACAGCCTGCTAAAACCAAAAATCAAAACATAACCACAAAAACTATCATAAATCTTTTCATCTCACAAACCAAAATAAAATTAAAAAAAGAAGAAAGAAATCAGACTTTTTATGCTGTTTCTTCCACGAGTTCATCTTTATATTTTTCATATAGTGCTACAACCTCCTCTTCACCCCCATACTTTGGGAAAAGCATCTGCCCCATTGCGATTTTAGTGTGGCACTGATCTGCAATTTTGACCGTATTCTCACATCGAGTATCGATTTGCTCAGTGCTATAGCCATTTTTGCTTGCAATACTGCGAATCTCCTCCTCAGACATAATATGATTGAGCGTATCGTATTTTCTATGATTTGGATCGTAAAGTCTGAGATTATCCTTGATCGCCATTGCCAGTTCTTGAGTAGGTTTGTCCTCTTTTTTAGGATAAAAATAGTGATTAGTAAGGATACAAGGGATATTTAACTCCTCAGAAAGTTGGAGGAGAGTTTGATTGATCTTTGCAATCTGTGGATGCGTCTTTTCATCCTGTATGGTAATCTCCAAATAACAGTTTTCAGCACCAAGAGCATCTCTCACAAGGAGTAAAATTTCCTTTACCTTGTCTAGAGATTCTCCACTATTGAGCATAGTTGCGATTCGAGAGCGAGTCCCTCAGATCAGTGCTATAAGTTGAGTATTAAACCTCTTGAGCGTTGCCAAATCAATTTTGGGGAATTTTTCTACTCCTTGCTGCCCTGCAAAGGTTGTCAGATTAAGGAGATTTTGATATCCTTCAAAATCCTTGGATAACAAGGTCATAGTTCAGATTTCTTTGTTTTTTGCAGATTGGATATCTAGGACAAATCCAAGTTCTACCCCTATAATTGCATTAATATCTAGTTCTTTCCCTGCCTTGAAATGCAAAATTGCTCCATACATCACCCCCATATCTGTCAATGCAATCGCATTCTGTCAGAGATCTTTTGCGGTCTGCGCAATGATCTTTGGGCTTCCAATCGCCTCAAGAAATGAGTAAGTACTATATCCGTGCAAATGAACGTATGCCATCGCTTATTTTACAAAAAAGGATAAAAATCTGATTTTTGATCTTGTTTACTCTTGGAGGTTATGCTCCTTAGCATAGTCAATCTCAACTTGTTTGAGCGTATCATAAAAGTACAAATACACTAATGACATCAAAACTGTCAGTCCTCCCATAAAGTAGAGCTGCATATCATTATACTCTGAAAAGTTGAAAACAATTTCCACAACTGGTGCTGTAATTGCAATTTCCAAAACGTATTTGATATTTACATGCTGGGTCTTGGCATATTCCAAAAGGATTTTATACGCCTTAACGAGAATGATTGTAATCGGAACTGCATGAATAACCCCTTCTGGAGCGACTACTCCCTCTGCAACACTCTCAGAATTTCCAAGGCTTACGCTCTGCACGATTGCTGCAAAGATTATGGCAAAAGACTTGAGCAGTCTAGCAAACATATATCCCACAATCGAAAGAATCACTCCATAAGTACAGAGATTTACAATTTTGTCGATAACAAGACCAAACTGCTGTCAATGATGTTGGCGTGTGTCTAGCAAAGAAGTCAGATTTTTTTGTATTTTTTTCATAAGAGAATGTTTATTTTTGATCAATAAAAAGTATGTTCTTAGCTTAACGAAACTATGCTTTTTTGCAAGTTTTTCTTGTTTTATAAAAAAAACTCTGACTAAGTTCAGAGTTTAATTTTTTTAAGCAGAATATTGTTCAATCTTTTCCTTGTAGAAGATCTTTGGATTTGCTCCGAGGAAACCTTCTTTGATCTCATGATTTGTCCCTACAAATACTGTAGGCACAGACATAACTCCATATTCTTGCGCAAGTTCTTGAGCCTCGTCGATATCAATCTTGAGGATCTTTACTTTTGTTGGATCTACTTCTTCTGCAAGTTCATCAAGGATTGGAGAAAGCATTTTACAAGGTCCACACCAAGTAGCAAAAAAGTCTGCCAAAACTACTCCATCAAAAGTAGACAAAATGTTGTCAAATTCAGCTTTAGTATTTACATATTGTACTGCCATTGTATTATATTATTAGAGTATAAAATAATGATTTATTTGATATGAAAGACGGTTTTAAGGTTTTTCTGAAACTGATCAAAAAGTTCTTTATTGAGGAGGTAATAGATTTTTTTACCAACCCTCTTGGTAACAACAATTTGGACTCTCTTGAGCATACTGAGATGATGTGAAACTAATGCTTGAGGCTTAGCTAGGAGCGTTGTTATTTCGCATACACACATCCCTCCGACAAGAGGACAGTCACAGTCAGGACAGCTACAGATTTTCTTTGGATTGCTATAAGCATCTGCCAAAAGACAGAGAATTTTAATTCTATTTTGCTCAGCACTCACCTGAAGAATATCAATAAAACCTTCTAAGTTTTTGAGTCCTGTAACACAAGCCTTTGCCATCGTCTACTGATTCAAATAAAACAACATAGTTATACATATATATATTTAAAATGCAAGTTTTTATCTTTAAAAAAAGAAAAAGCTCCAAAAATCAGACTTTGAAGCTCTTTTCTACTTAATGATACCTGTCGCCTCAAGGGCTTTGTAACAATCCCCATCTTCATGAAGTGCAATCCCCTTAGCCAAAGCATCTCGTGGGATATCTTTAAGCTGAGTTTTGGTATTAAATCTTGAAGTTTTGAGAGTTTTGTTTAGATACTGAGCCAACGTTTGTGCATAAGTGTGGTTCCATGGATCGTATTGTGTTGCCCACTCACGTAAACTAAAATATGGCTTATAAACACTACTCTTTCCTGTCTGCCACCTTTTAACCATATTGGTAAGGGCATTCCACCCCGCCTCCAAAGTCGAAAATATAGCAAACTCTTTCTCATCTTTTTTTCCACCGTCTCCCCTCATTTTCAAATTTCAAGGATTTTTATTCTTGACGGCACGCGTATTACCATATTTAAGATAACTATTATCCAAAACTGGCTTAATCTGACTTACAATCTGATCGTTAGATATCTCAACCCGTTCTGGAGAAGATAATTTTGCCAAGACATAAAACTGACCATACCAAGTTTCTTCCTGAGGAGTAAAATTCTCCCCTGATAAAAGTTTTTTTCTAAAGTAGGCTAGCTGAAGAAAAGGGACCTTTTGGAGATTAGACAAACACTTGTCTTTTAGATCTGTTTTTTTATTTTCATCAAGACCAGAAAGGAAATTATCATCTCGTTTTTTTTCAATAGCGGAGAGCTCTTTTGATTTAGCACGAACAATTGATAATTCATTTTGAGCCGACTGCTCAACAGTATTCGGATTTTTATCACTTATTTCCTGTGATTTCTCAAGTATAGAAGAAGGCATAATATAGTAAATTTTTTAATAAAAGTAAATTTTTTAATAAAAGTTAATTATTTTCATCAAGCTCCTTTAAGAGCGCATCATCAAGCAATAAAACAGCAATTCCCAACAAAAAAGCTAAGATATAAGCTCGATTCTTGTTCTCAGGTAGGAAATATTGATCTAACCACCCCCGAACAGCCCACCATACCATCATTATTGCTATTGCAGAGAAAAGGATTTTTAGATTTACCCTAAGATGAGATTTAAAACGTTGCATCTGTATAAATAGGAAAAAATAAATTTTTTTAAATTATACTCTTTTTATTATTTTTTTGCAAAAAAAATTAAAGATAAAAACAGAGAGAATAAACTCTCTGCTTTTTTCCCAACGCTACAAAGATTAAAAATCATCGTCCTCATCATCAAGATATACCTCTTCCTGAGCTTGGACTTTTGGCTTTCTTCCTCTTTTCTTTTTACCGATATCACTATTCATCTTGTCTATTTCATCTTCAATTCCAAGCATCTTTTGCAACTCTGGATGCTCCTTTAATTTTTGCAAGACCTTTTGTTCTACTTGTCTGATTCTCTCTCTTGTTACTCAAAACTCCTCTCCCACCTGTTCGAGAGTAAACTTTGGTCCATCTATTCCATATCTCATTTTGATAATTTTGGATTCACGATCATCAAGCATACCAAGGATCTTCTCTAGATTTTCACTCAGTGCTGATCTCTCCGCAATCTGATCTGGCCTACTGGTATTTTCATCTTCAATAATATCTCCAAGCGTTTCTTTCCCCTCTTCTCCTACTGCATTATCTAGTGAAATATTACCAAAAATCACTTCTTTAAGTTTTTTGATCTTTTCAATACTTCGAGTAAGGACTTCTCCAATTTCTTTATCAGTAGGCTCACGGTTGAATTTTTCAAAGAGATCTTGATAGGTTTTATTGTAGGTCTTAATCTCCTCAAGAATATGAAGAGGAATTTTTACATTCTTTGCCATATCAGCAATCGCCTTGGTAATTGACTGTTTGATCCACCAAGTGGCATAGGTTGAAAACTTAAATTCCTTATCTGGGTCAAACTTTTCAATGGCCTTTGCCAACCCCATATTCCCCTCATTGATAAGATCTGAAAAAGTAAGACGAGCACCAAAGAATCTCTTTGCAATTGAGATCACGAGTCTAAGGTTGGATTCAATCAGCTTTTTTTTTGCTTCTTCATCTCCTTTTTTCACTCTTCTCGCAATCTCTTTTTCCTCATCTGGAGTAAGTAAAGGAACTCTTGCTACATCAGAAAAGTAGATTTTGATAAAATCCCTATACATTCCATCTACCGGCGCCTCAACCTTACCAGGCGCACCATACATGGTAATTTTCCCGAGACGAGCCTCTGGCTTTGTAGTTTCTTGTTCTTTCTCAAGCACTTCTTCTACAGTAACGATCTTAATACTAAGCTTTTCACAGAGATCATAAAATTTCTCAAGAAGTTTGAGATTTTCATCAAGATCATCTACCGCTGAGAGCAAATCTTCTTCATCAACCCTTCCTGTAGAAGCTCCTGCCTCCAGCATCAATTGTAAATGTTCATTTAGCTCATTAATTTCATCTTGAAATTCATCTCGGAGCTTCTTTTTAATCTTATCCATTAAGTAAGAAATAATGAAGTAAATAGTCGTCAATTATCAACAAACAAGCCATAAAAATCAGACACATTATTTTGTTATCAAATATTTGACATTTTTATAATTTGATATATAATATCTACTGTGTAGTAGAACCTTATAAGTAAAACGCTATGGATGCATAGCATTTTGCGGAAAGAATAGCGAGCAGCCGTGAACTGACTTTGCTATTTTTTTCTATAAAATACTCAAAAAAACGAGCCTCCAATATTAACTTTTGGTTGGAAGCTTAATAACATAGGTTTCTTTACTATTTGCTCTACATGAATTGGGCTTAAAAAGCTTGATATTTTTTGCTCAAAACCTTTTTTTGATCTTAGCAACAAACTCATCAAATCCAGGTCCCATAAAAACTTTGATCGCAAATGCTCCATTTGGAGCCAAAAGCTGATCATAAATTCGATAAGTCTGCTCTAACAAATCAATAGACCTCATAGCATCAATATCCTTAAGACCAATAGTATTGGGAGCAATATCCGATTGAATAAAATCAAAAGCTGGAATCTGATGATTCTGAAGGATTAATTTTACTTTCTCGATTTCAGTTACATCTTGCACATAGGTAGTAAGTCATGGTAGATTGAGCTCTACTTTCTTTAAGTCAAATCCAATCACCTGATAGCTTGAAATCTTGAGCTTTTTTAGCTGAGCAATAGTATACTGAATCCAACTTCCTGGAGCGCATCCTATATCAAGGACATTCTTAGTAGATGATGAAATCAGAGAAAACTTATCTTGAATTTCCTCTAACTTAAAAGCAGAACGAGCTTTATATCAGTCTTTTTTAGCTTTTTTGAAATAGAAATCATAAGGATTGTACATTAGCTAGATTCTTTTTAATAATAAAACCAAAAGCAGTAGAACTCTACTCTACTGCAATGATTTTCACATCTTTTCTAGAACCCTCATGTCTCATTTTCACTGTTTGTCCAGCTTTTCCTCCTCTAACTGCCTGTCCAACAGGTGACTCAAAGGAAATTTTAAGACCATCTTCAACTCCGATTTCTCCAGTTCCGACAATAGTGAAGGTATATTGTTTTTCTTCTCCATCTTGTTCCTTGATAGCTACCGTTACCTTAGATCCAAAGTCAACAACTTTTCCTGCTTTACTTACATCCTTATCTTTCTCAACAATCTCTACATCTGCAATAAGATTAGTAATCTCAGCAATTCTAGAATTGATAAAATCTTTATCTTCCATTGCTGATTTGTACTCAAAGTTTTCTGAAAGATCTCCCATAGCCTTCGCTTCTGCTAATCTCTCCAATACGGCAGGCAACTTTTCCTGTTTGAGCTCTTGAAGCTCAGCTATCAATTTATCATACCCTTCTCTGGTAAGAAAATTTTTACTCATAATATTTTATTGATGCAAAAATAAAACCTTAAATAGCAATTTGCATTTAAGCCAAGTATCAAGGATTATCTAGTGAACAAAGCTCCCCAAAATCCAAGTACCTTTCTCTTTCGCTTATCAAATGCATGAGCTACAAGATCTGTTGCAATCTTAAATCCCTTGTGGTTTTCTACTACAAACTTTTCTCCACCAAAATTGAAGATAAAATCTGCCTCGTAAAGTCCGCTTTTATTTCTTTCAATAGTATATTCGATAGTTACTTTAGCATCTACATTGTTAGCATAAATTTTTTTAAGGATAGTTTGTCCTTTGTTTGCAAGCTGATGTTCTACGGCTTTTTTAATATCAGCCTCCATGTTTTCAGTAACATTAACAAACTTAAATTTCACATCACTTACGGTCAAGAGTTCTTGTGTCATTTTTTATTGAATAGAATATAAAATTCGTATCTATCTTATGGAAAAGCAAAAAAAAAGCAAGTCTGAATGGTTTTTTGTTCCTCATTTTGTGAACAAACTTCCCCACAAAGAAGAACGCTCTAAAGAATCAGACTTTTATTTGTTTTTTTTCATTTATCTTTGAAGTTTCAACACCTTAATGGAGAAGGTGTGCTTTTCTGATAAGTTCACGGATATCCCCATAGTAAAGCAATCCTAAAACTTCTTGGATGCTAGCCCACTTATAGATCCCAACATATCACTCACCATCAGTAATCTTGAGTGCGCTTGGATCCCCAGAATAATTCATCAAAAAGTATGTTACATCCTTATCTAGATGACCTCTTTTTGTCTCGGAACTTCTAAGAGATGTTTTTCAGATTTTTTGTTCTAATTTGAGATCAGAAGGAGATATTCCACACTCCTCTCCAACTTCACGAAGCGCCGCTTGTTCTGCAGTTTCTCCCGCTTGGATCTTTCCTTTAGGAGCGACTCGCTCGATTTTTCAAGAAAGCGCCAATCTTTTGATCAACAAGTAACGAGGAGAACCATCTTTTTCATGATAATAAATAATCCCCCCTGCACTTTGTACTATTTCTGCCATTTTATTTTGTATCAATTAAGGTAAAAGGTCTGATTTTTCATCTAATTTTTAAATTTAAGCTAGGATTTTTTGAATAATTCATGCTGCAAAGTTTGCGACTGGATTTTCTCATTTTTTTGGGGTAATAGAAGTAATCTTTCTCATACTTTCTCACCTTCAGTAAAATGATGGCTCACTATGCCCTGGAAGCTGTTCTTTGAATTGAGCAGAATAACTTGGATTACTTTTCTTTATGTCTCTTTTTAGAGAAAAAAAATCATTCCATGAGGACCTCAAGGCATCAAGTTCATCCTGAATCTTCTCTGACTGAAGTGCAAAAAGCTCCCCCCTTAATGCATCCAAAGATTGGATCCTTGCATCTAAATTTGAAAGCTGATCTAGAATTTTTTGATTATTTTGCTCAACACTAGAATTATTTTTCAACTCCTCTTGAAGCGATTGAAGCTGGTTTTTGAGCTCTTTTTGAAGCTCGGCTCTTTGGTCCTCTTGAGATGGCTCCTCCTGGCTTTTTAAAGATTCCTGAGATCAAAAGTCAGGATTCTGATTTTCTTTTTCTGTCATACTATCTTCCAAAGGTTTCTAAAACTTTTTTGAGAATGGTAATATTTTTTTTGTAATCAACCCTGAGAGGACCGACAATAGAAAGCACCATATCGTAGTCGTTAAGTGAAATCTTCACGTATACACAAGAAATGAGCGTATCTTGATCATTGACAAAAGTGTAATACACTTCTCCATTTTTTAGGATTTTTTTGTCAATAAAGGGAACAATCTTTTTTTCCTCAATAAAACGAATGATAGTTCTTGTCGCAGAATACTCATCAATCATATCATCACGCAAAAGGTTGTTGATTCCGAGATAATAATACTCATCATTTCTAATAAATCCCACGACTACTCCATCAGTTACTTCTCCTAATGCCTCTACAAAAGATTTGAGTTCGGCTCTGGTAGAATTAAGATTGAGATCAATGTCTTGAGGAGACTGAGCCAAGGTTGATTCTACATATGCAGATAGGCCTTGTAATGTAGGGATACGACCTGAAGAATTGTAGGGCTGGTAAACCATTCCTTGTTTTTCGAGGATATTGAGATACTTTCTGAGTGTCGAAGGTGCATAATCCACTGCCTCAAGCGAATTGAGAAATTTGGATCAGACTGGTTCTCCCTTTTGCAAATAGGTTTCAATAACCGTATCCAGGAGGGCAAGGAGTTTGGTATTTTCAGTAGCCATAAAGCAAAATAAAAAGAGTAAAAAAAACTAATCTTTTAGAGTATGAAAGAATGCTGATTTCAGATTTTTATATTTTTTTGAAAAAGTATTAATAAGCCAGATATAGACTTTGATAAAGGTTTTCTTCCCTATCATCCTTGCGCCAATAATCATCAAAATCATTCCATTGATCAGTGGGATATAGAGTCCAATAACTCCAAGAATCAATAAAAGGACTCAGAGGGGAATCCTGATAGCAGCTGGAATCGAATCAACCAGATCAAGTTTTCTAATAAATCGTACTTTAGCAACATTAAGCAGATGAATAAGTCTCTTATATCAGGATTTGAAAGGAATTTGCATAGCAAAAGAGAAAAGATAAATCCCAAAATTGATTATCTTCAGTATAAGAAAATCAGGTGGAAAATGCAAGTAAAAAAGAAAAGAAAACCTGACTCGATTGAAAAATACCTGAATGAGAACAGTCCTTTGACTAGTATTGCTTGCATTTTGTATACAAATGACTAAGCTGAGAGATGACCTTTTGGGGAAAGTCTGATTTTAGACTTTTTTGAGCTAAGAACAATACCTCAAACACATTGAAGGAATAGCCGGTAAACTCACCTAAAAACTATTTTTAAACCAAAATACGTAGAACAATGGCAAAAAATACAGGAAGCCTTGAACAACTCCTTCATCAAACTCATAGTAGTAGTTGAGAACTCGTCTTTGAAGGGATCAAGGTAAATAATCTCAAAAACCTCGATCTTAAACTCCCAAAAAATAAGCTCATCACTATCACTGGAGTGAGCTGATCGGGAAAGTCCTCACTTGCCTTTCAGACCATTTATAAGGAAGGTCAGTACAGATATATTGAGTCGCTCTCAAGTTATTTGAGGCAATTTTTCAATTTATGAGATAGACCAGAAATCGACTACTGTAGCGGACTTTCTCCTGCTATTGCAATTGAACAAAACAAGAGAAGCTGAAACTCTAGATCAACGGTAGGAACTCTCACAGAGATCGATGATTATATTAGACTTCTCTTCGCAAAAGTAGGAGACACCTACTGTTGGAAATGCTGAAGTGAAATCAAACCTCAGACTGTCGATCAAATCATTGACTCTATGAGACAAAACTATGATGGGAAAAGAGTTTACCTTCTCAAAGAGAATGGAAACTTTTCAACAAAAGCAGATTTATTGAAATTTGTGAAGAATAATAAACAGAAGGTGGAAAAAGGAACTGGATTTACCAGATACCTCCTTCTTTCTCAAAATCCAGAGAAATCAGATCCTATCGAATATTTCTATCTCGAAGATCCCAATATTCCAGAAAATTATTTTCCTATCAATAGCTTTGGAATTTACGATCGTATCACCTTGGAGGAGACTAAACGATCAAGACTCAAGGAAGATATCATCAAAATTCTCTCTGAAAGCAAAAAATTTGGAGTCTATCAAGCAGATCGCATCTGAGAAAGCAGCACAGTATCAAGCAATAAACAAGTAGAGGCTGGATTTTGAGGGAATATTGAGATTAGTTCGAAGAAAAAAGAAAAACAAGAAGAAAAGTCAGATTTTTGATCTCGTTTGTCAGCTATTCAGCGGTATACCGACAAAATGTATTGTCCAAACTGTAATATCACCTATCCAGAATTTACCACTCAGCACTTCTCTCCCAACAGACAAGAAGGAGCTTGTGAACAATGTTTGGGACTAGGAGAAATTTTACAAGTAGATTATAACAAAGTAATAGATCCTCAGAGTCCTGTGATGGAGGCAATTCTACCATGGAGAGATAGTAATCTCTGACAAAGTATTTTGAATAAGCTTTGCGAAAAATACAGCATGGACCCTGAAAAAAAATGGGCAGATCAACCAGCTTGGTTTTTAAATGTAATTGTAGAAGGAGATCAAGAATTGCTTAGAATTCAATCTGGGGGGAAATGGACATCTATCAAATACAACGGAATTGAAGAAATTATCAAAGACCAATACAATAAAGGGCTTTTAACAGTAGATTTTCAGGCAATGCTGAATATGAAGACTTGTCCTCACTGTTTTGGATCAAGACTAAAAAAGGAAAGTTTGCACTGTTTCTTGAGTTTGGAAGAAAAAGGGGTCAAAAAGTCTGACTTTAAGTCTCTTGTTCCCACACTATTTGTCAATAGGGAGGATATTGGTTTTGCCAAGCCAGAAAATGAAAATCTCATCAAAATCAATATTTGGGATCTCCAAAAAATGGAACTGACCAATCTAATCAGCTTTTTGGAGCTTTACAAAAATACAAGTTCTAAACCTAGAAATCTTCTTGAAAGAATTCTTAATCCTCTTCTAGATAGGGCAAGCACAATTGAGGAACTCGGCTTGGGATATCTGATGCTGACCAGAGGTGTTGATACTATCTCAGGATGAGAAATTCAGAGACTTAGACTAGCAAAACAGCTTGGAAACAAATTGACAGGGATTATCTATGTTTTGGATGAACCGACGATTGGACTTGATAGCTGAGAGATCAAAAAAGCAATCACAGCAATCAAGAGATTACAAGCAATGGGAAATACTATTATCGTAGTAGAGCATAATGAAGAGTTTATCAAAGCTTCAGACTGGATTGTCGAAATCGGACCTGGGGCTGGAGATTTTGGAGGAGAATTGGTATTCAACGGTAGTTATGAAGATTTTCTAAAAAGCAAAACGCTGACTGCAGATTTCATTACCTGAAAGAGAAAAGTTTGCGTAGATTTTTCCCATAGACCAACAAATAAGCGAGTAGAAATCAGAAATGCTCGCAAATACAATCTCAAAAACATCAATGTAAAGCTTAATCTAGGAAGTTTTACCGTTATTACTGGAGGTTCTGGTGCTGGAAAAACAACGCTGATGTACACAATCTTGTATCGCTTTTTGAACGAAAGACAAAAATTTGTCCAGAGTTATATCAGACTTCAACTGCTTAAAAAGGGATTAAGTTGGGAAGAAATCCTCGCAGCCCCAGTAATGAGAGCTGAAGAATATCATCATTTCGAAAACTTAGCATTACAAGAGTTTTATGAAGACTTGGGAGTCGATACGATTAAGGGGGAAGAATGGATCAAAAATACAATCTATGTAGACCAGTCAAGCATAGGGAAAACTCCAAGAAGTTGTCCTGCGACCTTTGTAAATGTTTTTGATAAAATCAGACTTTTGTATGCGGGGACAAGTGATGCAAAGTATCTAGGATTTAATAACTCACACTTTAGTTTCAATTCGGATAAAGGAGCCTGCCCTGCTTGTAGTGGATATTGATACAAGAAGATCGAATTGCAATTTTTGCCTGATACGTATGTACCATGTGAACTCTGTCAGGGGAAAAGATACAAACCTGAAATCCTTGCGATCACTTGGAGAGGCAAGACCATCAGCCAAATCTTGGATATGTATATCGAGGAGGCACTAGAATTTTTCTCTGAAATTGATCACATCAAAGAAGAACTGGAACTGATGGTAGAAATTGGACTTGGGTATCTCAAAATGGGACAACCTGCTCATACTCTCTCTGGTGGAGAATCTCAAAGACTTAAACTCGTAAAACATCTCCTCAAAGAATATAGAGGAAATACTGTTTACTTTCTTGATGAACCTACAGTTGGGCTTCATCCTGCAGATATTGAAAAACTTTTGAAAGTATTAAAGAGATTTTTGGATAAAGGTGATACGATCTTGATGATTGAACATGATGAAGATATTTTGCAATTTGCGGATCATGTGATTAGATTAGATAATGGGAAGCTAATTAAATAAAAAAAGAGCTCTCTAAAAATATAGAGAGCTTTTTATTTTTCTCTAATCTTATATATTAGCCATTGTGATCTTATTGGAAGGAATTATATACTCAAGATAAATTTTCATTGTAAATCTATACCGAAATAATATAAAGAAACTAACACAAGAATCAGAATTTATTTTTTTGTTTATAATATGAAATTATTAGTATCCTGCCCTGCTGGTCTAGGAAGTTTGCTTTCTAGTGAACTCAAAAGACTTCAACTCAAACCATTTAATACTTTTGCCAAAGGGAGCTGGGTGGAAACTGACCTAGAAGGACTCTATAAAATAAACCTTTGGTCAAGACTAGCAAATAAAGTTTATATTCAAATTGCCAGTTGAGAAGTGAAGAACTTTGATCAGCTTTTTGAAATAATAAAAAAATCTGACTATGGACAGCGATCATCAAACTCAAACATTTCCCTCAAAGTTACCAGTCACCACTCACAACTTTCAGCACAAAGGGCGATTCAATCGGTTGCTCATAAGGCTCTATTGGAAGGAATCACCCACTTTTCAAAGGAACAAGAATACACAGAAGAGCTTTTGCTTTTAATCGAAAAAGATCAAGCTACTTTACTATTGAATAGCTCTGGTCCATCACTCCATCAAAGAGGTTATAGGCCCCAAACAGGACTTGCCCCACTCAAAGAAAATCTTGCTGCGGCACTTGTTTTACTCTCAAGCTGGAAGTTTAAATCTCCTTTGATCGATCCATTCTGCTGATCAGGGACAATCGCAATTGAAGCACTCCTCCTTGCAAAAAACATCGCTCCATGATCTCATAGAAATTTTGCGTTTGAAAAATTCTCGAGATTTGATCAACATTTATGGAGCAGGCTTAAAGAAGAGGCAATAAGTAAAATCTTTGATGGGGATTACCAAATCTATGCTAGTGATATGGATCCTCATATGATTCGTATCGCAAAAGACAATGCTCGCTCTCGAGGACTAGAAAATGATATTCATTTTGAAATCAAAAGGTTTCAAAAATCTGATTTTTCAGCTTTTTCATCAGCTGATCACTGGATTATCTCAAACCCTCCTTATGGGAAAAGAATCGTAGCTTCTGACCTCAAATCTCTATATGAGGAGATTTATTCAAGTTTTGATGAGAAGGGTTTTGGTGGAATTATTACGAGCTTTGACCAAGTAAAACCAAATTCTGAAAAGCGAAGTGCAAAACCAATCTTTAATGGTGAAGACAAATGTACCTTTTGGACAAGAAAATTGAATTAAAAAACTCTCTAGAAACATCAAAAGATTCTTTTGAACAGACAATATCAATATTTTTTATCTTTTTATAAAAAGCTCTCTAGAAACTCAATTCTACAGGGCTTTTTGTTATTTTAATTAAATTCAGCAAATATCTGATACAGAACAAAGAGGAAGAAAAACAAGCTCACAACTGCCAACAAGATATTGATCAGTGTATTTTTTGCTTTCTTGAAGTTTTCTCACTTTCCTCCATCAATCACCAACTGATATCCTGCATAAATAATCATCAGAACAATTACGGTTCCACTGAGATATGCAAGGAACTTTGCAATGGTCAGAATAAAACCTCCTGCCTGCTGAGTAAAATTTTGCTGAGAAGCGATATAATAAAGGAAATCAACAACCTTGAGACCAACCAATGCCGCAATGACACCAGTCAGATTTGTCATCAATTTTTTGCCACCTCACTCTTCTCCAGATGTTGGATTCATCATTTGAAATCCTGTCCATACAATCATCACAATCGCATAAAAGAACGCGCCTGCTTTAAGCAAAGACATAACAAAGAAAAGTAAACCTGAACCACTAATTACGGTATCTCTTAGACCTGAAGTTTGGTTGATCCCTGGGATCTTGATCAATGTTGAAAATATCCAAACCACTCAAAAGTAAAGTGCAGAACCAACTAAAATAGTAGTAAAGGATGCAAGTGCATTTTTGAGATCATCTGGCTTTTTAGCTGAAATAACGAGTTTTGATGCAGCTGTAACTATTGCGATAAAGACGAGGAAATATCCCACATATTTTAAGATTTCTCGCAAAGCTCCTCCATTTCATTTTGGGAAAAAGAGTGCTTCAACATTCTCCCTAATATCTTTATCCCTACTAATAGATGCGATATTAAAAACCCTTTCTGTTCATTGACCATCGTTAGTTTTTCACTCAATCAAAGGTTTTGCAAAGTGATCTTCAAAATTAGGAGGTATTTTACTTCTCGCCTCTACAGACAAAAACGGAATCATAAAAAGCATTCCTAGCACCAACATCAGACTTATTTTCTTAATTTTATGCAACATAATCACATAACATATGGGATAAAATAACTATTAGGAGAAGAAAAAGTTGAGAAGTCAGACTACGATTTTGATAATCGCAACAAATCAAGTCAAAATTACTACTCCTATTATAATATTTTGAATATTTCCCTTCACGGTCTTGATATCTCATCCATCCACCATTCCTGAGCTATTGGTTACGAGCTTGAAGCCATTTCGCATGAGCAAAATTACGGCACCAGTAAGTCCAATAAATGTCAACCACTGCAAATAGGGCTCAATTTGCCCTGAAATATTTCCCAGTGTTGAGGTTATCTTGTATTTGTCTCATGTTCCCCAAGTTGAAGTCGCAGAAACATCATCAAGCTGTGTCTGCTGAGACTTAAAGTTCGAATTTGAGGTTTGTACAATACGGTTGAGAAAGTTCTCAGGAGTATCGTTTGAAAGAGAAGCTGCTGAACTACTCGCAAAGGTTTGCATCGTAGAAAGAGCAAAGAGCGAGAAGATAAAGAGGAGAACTTTTTTGACCATTGAATAACGATAAAAAAGAATAAAAATCTGATTTTTGAGCATTTGTTTTAGCTAGAGAGAGGAGATTATTCCTCCTCTTCTTTAGCTTGTCTAATTCTTGCCTTGATCGCAAAGAATGAGATCACTCCCACAAATCATACAGCCACAATACCAACAATCCAGAGTAAAACCTTAATTGCCGTTGGAAGTCCTCAAGAAGTTGAAGAATTATCTGTATTTTCAATAACATTAGTAGGAGGAGCCTTGAAACTATCAGATCACTGAAGCTGATCCTTACAAAAATCAGGGACAATCTGATAAGTCGTTGCTATAGTACAAAGATTTGGAACAATCTCTGATTTAAAGTCAGCTCTATCAATCTCATCATCACGGAATGTTGTTCCTTCAACAGACTTTGCTCAGATTTCTGAATAGATCGTATTGAGCAGATCAAGTCTGAAGTCTTGCACACTTTTACCAGAAAGCACGGCAGAATCAGCATTCTCAAACTTATTGAAGTTTGCATTGGTTGACTGCTGGAGCGTAAGTGGAAGGATTTGCAAGATAGCAGCCTTGGAAACTTCATAAGTAGAGCCTCACTTGGCACCTATCGTTGCATGATCTGAAAGCGCAATCAATACCGAATTAAGCAAATCTTGCTGCTTTTTGGAAAGCTTAGTAGTCTTTTTAGCAAGATAATCTTCGACTTGGATTACATTTCCTCTGGTCTTTTGTACATCTCCAAGGTCATTTCTTAGCGAGATTAAAAGAAGTTTCAAATCTGCATTTGCGATACTTTTTGCATCGTCAATTCATGCAATGAGCTGATTTAACTTTGTATACTGTAGTTTAAGATCATCGTCGAGTAACTTATTTTCATAATCAGCAAAGGTTACCGTAAAGTCCTTTTTAAAGAGTTTTTTGGAACCTGTAGGCTGATAATAGATTCTTCCCATAATAGACTCTGAAACTGGCTGATAGATTTTATTAATAATCCTATTACAAGAGAATTCTGGGTCATTATCTGGTTTGGTATCCAAGTTGGAATCAACAGTAATATCCGTATCTATTCGACACTTATCCGTAGAGGAAGCAGTCTTTACATAAAGCATTACTTCGTTATTAAGCTGTTTTCCGAGGAAGATCTCAGGAGTTCAATCAGATTTTTTACTTGCTTCTGGCAAAGTGAGGAGCTGAAGCCCAGTTGTCAATGTTGTTAAAGCAGATTGAGATCCAACCTTAACATCAATAGTACTAGAAGCTTCATTGGCATTGGCATCCTTGGCCTTGATACGAACGGTATAGGTTCATGCCTTAGGATAGGTCATTTTAAATGTCTTCTTGAGTGTTGCATTGGCATCTTTAAGATTAAGTTTAGCGACATCAAGATAAGCCTGATTCCCCTTCTCACACTGTCTTACATCTCGGCAAATCTCTCTTTCGATGATTGTCCCAAGAGATACGTCTTTAAACAGAACAGTATTTCCCATACTTGCATAGATCAATGCTGGCTTAACAGCATTTCTCACAGTAATTGGAGCTGACTCCCCTATCCCCATATAATCTCTATAATAGACCTTGGCAACTGGCTTGTAAGGCTGATTTGCAGGAGATGGAGTAGTATAAGTATAAGTAATACGATCATCTTTGGTAACAAGATCATCATTTCCATCTCCATCAAAATCGATATGAATCACTCTACTCTTCACAAAATCTGGTCTATCCGAAAGCACCTTACTAATCACATCAAAGGTTACTTCTTGCCCTACTTCTGTCGCGATTGTACTCGCTTTGAGGGTCACAATAGGAATATCTGGCTGCGTTCCATCATTTGGGAACATGATAAGTGGGCCATTTCACAAAATATCTTCTGAAGTCTGAACTCCATCATCATTATCAAACATCTTCACGCCAAAGACAAACTCTCAAGGCTGTCTTGGAATAGAAAAGTAAGTATAAGGAATATTTCATGGAGAAACTCTGGTTTCTAAGATTTTATTTGGATTATCTTTTGGATAATAGTACCATTTGAAATAGGAAATTGCTCCATCAGAATCCTGTGCATTTTCTGCTGTAACTTTCACAATTACTGGGTCAATTTTATTGGTATTGAAGATATCTTGTGCCTTGTTTGCGGTTTGCTGAAATCCAATTCCGATTTCATTTCCATACTGAGGCAAAAGTAAGGTTACATTTGAGAGTTTTGGCAATGCATTTACCACGCGGAACCAAATCCTTTGCTTAACATTTTTTCCAAGTGAGGTATCCTCTAGAGTATAATCAATATACTGACATCACAATGCAGGGAACTTATAAGAAAAGTTTTGATTCTGAATAATCTCATCGTTTTTGACTTGGAAATAATAACGGAGATTATTGTTTACTCACTGAGAATTAACTGAAGTGGATGTATCAATTGAGAATCTCTTTTGTCTATCGACTCTATAAGCTGAAACCGTTTGTCAGCTTCAGATTTCACATTTATCATTTTCACCTAAAACTGTTCCATATTCATCTTTGACAGCATAAGAGATGATTGGAGAGTCCTTCTCTCCTACATATACGGTTTCATACACGGTATTGGTAGATCAAGAATCGTCGGTAACTTTGAGAGTCACTCTATAGTTTCAGACTTTTGAATACTTGTGTTTTTGGACGGCTTCAGTATTTTGTCTGATAGTAGATCCATCTCAAAAATCTCGCTCATAACTAAGAATATTCTTATTACTTGAAGCTTCAAAAGTGATATAAGACTCCCATACTGCAGCTCTTGGAGTAGCTTTAAGCTGAGGTCTAAGCACTGATTGCACGACTACATCCTTGCTGATTTCTGAGATTTGTCCGTATTTGTCGGTAACTACGAGAGTTACCTTGTGAGTTCCTGGCTCATTAAAAAGGACGGTAACTCTTCTTTTATCATTTTGTTCTGATACATATTTTACGACATCTGGACTAGAGAACTTCCATTCATAAGTAAGTGCATCGTAGCCATTGGTTGCATCGACATCATTGGTAGAATCTGCATTGAAGGTAAATTCTGATGGATAGAGCCAGGTACTCGTTGGAGTAATGGTAAACTGAGGAATTGGTGCTGTAGATTCTACATAGAGATTAACAGTATCAATATTTTTTTGTCAAATTTCATCTTCGACGGTAAGTTTCACGGTATAATTTCCAGGTTTTTTAAACTGTTTCTTGATCTCCTTTCCTTGTAAGGTATCAAGCTTATTTCCATCTGAATCAAAGAGTTCCCAAGTGTAAAGCTTGATTCTAGAGGTAAGCGAATAAGAAGCAGCAGCTGAAAAGCTGAAAGTTGTCGAGGTTGTCCCCTTATCTGGAGTTTGTTGGATCGTTGCTACTGGGTCAGATACTGCAAGAGAAAAGTTTTCAGTCACGGTATTTCTCTCATTATCAGCAACTGAAAGCGATACGATAAATTCTCCCTGTGATGGCAATGGAAGGTTAATATATCCTGGCTTTCAATCTCCTGCTCTAGAATACTTAAACCCATCTCTAGAAGTAATTGACCACTGATGAGAAAGGATTTCTCTTCATCCCATAGGCAAGGTAGCTGATCCGTCAAAGACAATTCCCTTTTTAGCTTCTTGAACTCCTACTTTGAGAGGCTTTTGCTTTGTCATCTTTTTTCCATTGGTATAGACGATGACATTCGCTGATTTTGGACTAACATTTACAGAAACTGTTGCCTCTCCATCAAAAATTCCTGTATTAGAACTTCTAACGGTCAAATGCACGATATAGGTTCAGGATTCATTAAATTTATAATTTACCACTGGTCCATAACCAATAGGCTTATCTGTCCCATCAATATCTCTATAGTACCAGAAATAATTTCTTGATGGAATAGTTTCATTGGAAGGATCTGTACTCGCTCTTGCATCAAAAGTCACGGTCAAAGGAGCTGGTCCAGAACTTGGTGAAAGTGAAGCGGAAGCCTTAACTGCATATTTATTTTGGATAGTATTGGTAATAGCAGTGATAGGAACTTTACAATTTTCATTAAATGAATTAAAGTTTTCTCTGGTTGCTGAAGCTGCCATAGTTTTTGTTGCTTGCTGACACTGCTTGTACACTACCTGAAAAGTATATTCCTGAGGGAAATAAGGAAAAATCTTTGTCATGATCGTATAAAGTTCTGCATACAAGCTTGAAGGTCAGACTTTTCCTGTTCTAGAATCTGCATCAATTTCTACAAAAATCTCCAAAAGTCTATTTCGTTGTTTTTGGATTTTATAATTAGCAAAATATTCGGTTGGGACAATAGAGTTATTGGTAGAACTAGCTGCCAAAACTCGAGATCCAAGTCCTACAAGCAAAACCCCAGATCCCAAAAGTATTTTTGAAAATAGGCTTAAAGTCTGACTTTTTTGTTTATTCATTCTTGATCAAAGAAAGTTATAAAAACTCAATTCAATTATACTTAGCAAGGGGATTTTTTGCAAGTTTTGTCTGATATCGCTTGAAATAAAACCTTGACTTTTCCTAAAAGAGATATAAAAAAATAAAAAAGTAATCCTTTCAGCAAAAAAGGAAGAATACAGACTATTTCAGCTAAAGCTTTACTCTTTTTTTTCAAGATGATTTCTTATTTTCTCTTGCAATCAAAGGTTAAAACCCTAATCTAGATTCAGATTTTTTATCTTTTGAAAAAAGTTATGAAGAAACAAATACTTTTTGCTGGGTTTGCAAGTTTACTCTTGCTGACTGGATGCATCAATACTCCTGAACAAACTACAGATGCTACAGAAATTTCTCAATCAGGAAGCCAGATAACAAGCGGTACATTAACCTTTAAAGCTGAATATGAAGCGCTCAATGATAATGACCACCCTCATCTAACTGTTCCTGAATCTCTCAACATTGAGACACTCGATTTTAGTGGAACTCAGTCCCTTTTGACTTCAGGAAATGGAGTATTATACCTTGGATTTCCTACATGTCCTTGGTGCAGAGTTTTGTTGCCTGAGCTCTTTACTGCTATGAAACAAAGTGGTATCAATCAGCTCTACTACTTCAATCCAAAAGAAATCCGCGATCAAAAGGAGCTCGTAGAGGGAAAAATCGTTGTCAAAAAGGAAAGCACCCCAGAATATGACCGACTTTTAAATAAACTTGATGAAATCCTTCCTGAATACAAAGGGCTCAACAATCCTAAGATCAAAAGGCTTTATGTACCTACTGTCTTGATCATCAAAGATGGGAAGGTTGTAAACTATCATTTTGAAACACTTCCAGAACAGACCGATCCTCATACTCCACTCACCAGTGATCAGAAGATCAAACTCCAAGTTATTCTCCAAGATGCAATGAGTCCTCTAACTAATACTTCTTGTGCGATTCCAGCAGAAGGAGAATCTCCAAAATACTCTTGCTAAATTTTACTTCATTACAACCATCCTATGCATTTGCCAATTTGTCCAAATTGTAATTTTGAATTCCCGTATGAGAATTGAGAATATCGAATTTTCTCAAACTGTGATCACACTCGAAAAGAAGATGAAAAGTCTGATGCTCATGAATTGATTGTTATTGATAGCAATGGAAATAGACTAGCAGATTGAGATAGTATTATCATAATTAAAGACCTCAAGTTCAAATGATGAAGCATCAAACAAGGAACTAAAGTCAAAAATATCAGACTTGTTGATGGAGACCATAATATTGACTGCAAAGTAGAAGGAATATGAGCTATGGCGCTCAAATCTGAATTTGTCAAAAAATATAAAAAGCAGGGAATTAATCCTGCTTTTTTATCATTGAGAAGAAAAATCTAAACTAAAAGGATCTAAAGATCGCATTGAGTCAGGCTTTTTTTTCTTTTTCAATTTTAATTTTTTCTCGCTGTTCAGAAAGCTCTTTTTCCTTATCTGAGAAAAAGAATTCAAACTTATTGAGTTTTTCAGAGACAAATACTGGCTTATTTCCCTCAATCAAATCAATATTTTCCACATACAAAGGTTCGTTGTCAATCGAGATTTTTAAATTCTCATCTGGAGATTCAGAAGTAAGTGACAAAAGATGCTCTTCCTGCTCTTGGGAATCAATAAAGAGTTCAGTCTTTTTGATATTCAAAACTGGGATATCAGCGTTTTGATCAAGAGAAATAGTATAAGAAAGCTGACTCTTGCTTGTCGTTCCTCCTGAAAGCTCAAAAACATCTGGATCTTGCTGCAACTTGCGTTGAAGTCTAAGGATTTCCTTCGCTGAAGTAAGCAAATTATTAAACTTTTGCATGAGTTTAGTTTGCTGAGAAACCGGCTCCTGTTCGAGCTGCTGATGTGCTTGTAAATCTTGATCCATCACCAAATTTTCTTGAGAATCAGCATCTAGATCGACTGATTGAGATTCTTCTTCAGCAATATCAGTATCTACAACTGGAATTGCTTCTTCCTGTATCATAGGTTGAAAAGGCTGATCTGCGAGATCACTTTCTTCTGAGCTTTCTGTTTCGACAATTGGATCTTCTGGGAAATACTGCTCTACCACTGGAGTTTCAACAAAAGACTGATCAGAGCTATCTTCAAAAGAAGGTTCTGGCTGCTCATGAGAAGAAGGTTCTTGTACTTCAGCCTCAAAAGTAGGGGTTGATTGTTCAGTTGAAGTCTGAGGTTCCATATCAATAACTAAATCCTGAGGAACCGTCTCCTCAACTGGAGTATTTTGCACAAAATCATCTGCTGAAAACTCTGGAACAGCAGCTACTTCATCAGGAAGCATCTCATCTACAGACTGATGATCTGAAGAAGGAACAACAGGTCTAAATTCAGAATTTTCTTCTTCATTTTGCATTTGAGGTGCAACATCTTCAAATTGGAATTCAAAATTTGGCTCTCCTACGGGATTTGAAATTTGCTCAAACTTATCCAAATTTTCAAAAACTGCGGCGTTTCCTCAAAAAAATGGTGCTTTTGCAGTTTGTGCAGCTGGAGTACTCGCCTGTGGAGTTGCTTGTGATGGATTTGGAGTAGCGGTAGTATCTGACATTACTCATCATATACAAAGATAAAAAACATACTAATTATATTTAGAAAAGATTGTAAAGCAAATTTTTCGTTTTTTTTTGGTTTTCTGGGAAAAAGCCTTGCAAAACTATAGATAAGTCGTATATTGTGGTCAGCCGAGATCTTCGGCGATTCTTTAATTTATTATTTTGTGGTTAAATGACGGAAGGAATGATTATCAGCCAGACAAAACTATTCGTAGGTTGATTAAATTGGAAAATGAGAGGTAATGATCTCAAAACTGAATTCTCAAAGTATGGAGAAGTAGTATTTGCGAGAGTAAACCTCACTCAAAGAGAACAAGGAGAACCACCAAGAAGTAAGGGATTTGGGTTCGTAGAGTTTAAAAATGCAGAAGATGCTGCAAAAGCTAGAGCAGAAATGGATGGACAAGAACTCTGGGGAAGAGCAATCAAAGTAGACTTTGCAAAAGAAGACCCTACAAGACTCGCTGCTAGAGCTGAAGCTCATCACGATGAAGACGAAGAAGTAGAATTCTAAATATTGACTTAGATATGATTATCAAATTTGATAATCAGTATATAAAGGCAAAAGCCTGACACTCTTAATTCAAGAGCATCAGGCTTTTTTTGTAGAACTTATTTATCAAACGAGCAAAGGAACTTTCCAACAAACAAGAGTAGCAGCAGTATACCCAATGAAAAACCGAGGATCCATGGAAGTTTCGCTAGATACTGACTCCAGTAACATAGTACCACAACCCAACAGCCAATACCGACTATCAAGTCAGATGAAACTAAAAGCACTTTCTGTTTCTTGTCTGGATGTTTGTACCATATCTTAGATGGTATTATATAACACCAAACTCCTAAGGCAATAATTCCCAACAGAATCCCCATGATCAGTATATCCAAGGAGATTTCCACCAATGAAGCTTCTCTGGTAAAAGTTTGTTCCAGCTCAGAGAATATAGAGCGATGTTCTACCGCCCCCTGCACTTTCCTCTGAGCATCTTGTAGTCTCACTGCCCATCCCATAAAGGAGAAGAGCCCTCCTAAAATAGCTGCTGATAGAAAATTCCAAAAGAGGAACTTTCCGAGTCTTTTTAAGTACTCTTTCATACTAGTAAAACTTATTTCGTTAGACATATTTATTTTTATATTTTTATTATATGCATTTTCTTTTAAATGTCAATTATTTTTATAGTAAAGAAAAAGGAAGTCTGATTTTAGTTTTTTGTTTTATTCATTTTCAATAAACATTGTTTTGCTCCTATAGTGGAGCGCCTCCATAATATCCCCCACTACAATATTCTCCCTCTCCTCCATATCTGCGATCGTCCTAGCCAGCTTAAGCAAACGATGAACCACTCTCCCTGAGAGAGAAAATTTCTCAGTTGCCTTTGCAAGAAAATCTTTACTCGCACTATCAAGAGTGATAAACTGATCAATATCCTTTGCTCTCATATAGGCATTGACTTGGATATCCCCTCATTTGAAACGATCTTGCTGCATTTTCCAGGCTTTTTTCACTCCTTCAAAAAGTTCTGCTGAAGAAAGCGAAGCAGATTTTTCGAGGAGAGTTGAGATATTTTCTCTAGGAATTTCAAGGATCATATCTACTCTATCGAGCAATGGTCCAGAAATTTTACTTTGATACCTTTTGATCTCTGTAAGAGAACAAGAGCATACTTTGTCTGGATCTTTATAAAATCCGCATTTGCAAGGGTTCATTGATGCGACAAACATGACATTAGCTGGATACTGAACCGTTCCACTTGCACGAGAGATATTGATTACTCTATCCTCAAGAGGCTGTCTTAAAACTTCCAATACCTCTCTTGGGAACTCAGTTAATTCATCAAAAAATAATATCCCCTTGTGAGCTAGAGATACCTCACCTGGAGTCAGATTTGCCCCTCATCAGATAATTGAAACCTTGGATGCGGTATGATGCACTTGCCTAAAAGGTCTACGCACAATTAAAGGCAGATCCTGATTGAGCTTTCAAACCACAGAATAAATCTGACTCACCTCAAGGATCTCATCAAAACCAAGAGGAGGCAATATGGTAGTCAGGGCTTTACTTAGCATGGTTTTTCAGGATCAAGGAGCTCACACCATGAGCACATTATGCAATCCAGCCGCTGCAATACTCAAGGCTCTTTTTGCAAATAATTGCCCTTTGATATATTTAAAATCATTGGCATCGGAATCAGATTTTTCTCCTATTTCTGAAAAATTTTTGGCATTACGAAGATAGGAAAGCTGGCTTCCTTTGAGGAAAAAATCTACAATCTGTGAAAAGTGCGTAATAGGAATAATCGTAATATCGCTGATATATTCCAGCTCATAAGCATTTTCTCGAGGAATGAAAAAGGTCTGATATCCCTTTTGTTTTGCAGAAATCACACTTGGAAGAAGTCCATTTACTCTCTTGAGTTTTCCATCTAATCCCAGCTCTCCAAAGAATAGGAATTCTCCCATCCTCTCTGCATGATTGAGTTTCCCTTCATGGATCAATCCAAGCAAGGCCACGGCCATTGCAAGGTCAAAAGAGGTTCCTACTTTTCTCAAATGAGAAGGAGAAAGATTGAGAATAAATTTTCTCTTTGGAAGGTCAATACCGACATTTCTAAAAGTTGATCTAATACGATCTTTTGCTTCTTTGATACTCGCATCGGGGAGTCCAATAATCTCAATAGCTGGAAGTGCCTTGCTAGAATCTGCCTCAATAACAATCTCATGTCCAATCAATCAGAGATTCGTAAAGGTTTTGGTCTGCATAATCATAGAGAAAAAATTGGGAAAGAGTAAAAGGATTGGCGATTATGAATTATTCTATCCTTCATAATCAGCTTTTTGATTCTTTTTGATCTTTTATAGATAAAAAACACTCTGACATTATTATTTTTCTACAAAAAATCAAGTAAATATCTATTATTTTAAATTTGTCAAAAAAAATATTGATAAATAAAAATAACCTTTTTCCTAAAAGAAAAATCCCAGAAATGAATATCTGAGATCTTTTATTTTTACTCTGATACTTTTACAGAGATCCTTGATTTTACTGTTGGGAGACGATCCCCACCAAATAATCCTAAGTCTATCGAAGAGCTCGATATTTCTGGATAGGATTGTATCAACTTTTGCGTCTCAGAAACCGTCTTTCCTGAGACAAGATTTTTGATAGAGGGAAGAATACCTTTGATATCCCTTTTGAAATCGTAACCTTGAAGAATAGAAACCTTTGTCGGTAGAATATACAGTGCATTGGATCAGATTTGAGAATTTTCCCCTGAAAACTGAGCAACTAGAGTTTCTGATTTTAAATTCTCATAAAGGAAACTTAAGGAATTGGGATCTATACTAATTAGGTGAATACTGTCTGCCTGTCTTGCACGAACATATTCACTAAACGCATTCATTAAATCCTCCCAATTAACATAGAGAAAAGAAAAAGAAACCTGAGCATATCCTTTGAGACTCGTTGCCTTATCTCCGATTTTCCCATCAATAATAATGTTTTCTATTGTTGTTTTGACCAATGGAGAGCTAAGAAATACCACAGCATTTTTTTGTTGGAATTGCTGTTTTACTGTGGCAAGCTTATTTTGATAGACGCTATCGGTAAGTTTTTGCCTGAGGATAGCGTGATCTTTTTCTGATACAATTCAGAGCGAAGTCGTAGATCAGCCTTTAAAGTCTTCTATTGCTTCTGCCCAGATCTTGGTTAAAAGATAGCTTTCCTTGATATTTTTGATGGTCAGCTTGCTACCACGAGCGATATTTCCTCTGACTCAGATAAGATTTCCTGCTTCATCATATTCTGAGGCAGTAAGCTTAACCTTTAGTTCAGATGCCTTGTCTGGAGCTCCTGCAGGAATTGAGATCGGCTCCCTACTGACAAAGATCGTCCCATCTGAGGCAATAAACTTTGTATTTGCGAGTAAATCAAATTTGTTTGGAGTCCTATTGTAAATTTTTACCGTTCACTCTGAGGGATTACTGATATGATGAATATTATCCGTGCTAATTGACATCTGATACTGATAACGAATTGATCAGGTCTGATAAGGGATACTTAGCTGCCTGATAACTCCGCTTAGTCCTTGGAATCCTTGAGGATAGTAACGGAAATTGTAAATAATATCTTCACTATTTTGGGCAGGAAGAAGTGTTACTGTAGCTGATGGCATAAAAAAGAGTAGCACAACCCAAAGCAGAGCAAGTCCAACTACCACCTCTAATCCAAAAATGAGATAAGTAAGATATTGTTGCTTATTTTGCGTCAGGAGATGAAATCTTTTGCTATCAAAGAGGAATAACCCTAGCGTTCTAAGGATTTTTACGATAGGTCTTTGCTTTTGTTCCAAAACTCTAAGTCCTACTTGCTCAAAATAGGTTCTGTTAAAGTTTTTTTCAGCCTTAAATACAATATTAAGCTGCCTAGTATTGATAATTTCCTGAACCTGTCTCCCCCATCGTTGATTATCAAAAAAAGCATGTTCAGAATCGATAGCGATCTCAACCTGCTTATTTGAAGGAATTTTTTCTAGAATTTTCAAGATTTTATAAATACTATCGGTCTTGGAAAAAAACAGTTTCATACTCGCCTCTCATTGAGAGAAAATAAAAGTTTAGTATGGCTTTCTCCATCTCCTTTGAAGCACAAAAAGCCAACAAATCAGAACCAAAATCACGATATGATAGAGATCAAAACGGACAATCCCCATATTAATAATTCCATGAGCTGGATAATTCCAAAAAGGTAAGATCAAAAGCAATACTCCAAGGAATAAGATGAATCCCCAAATCCCAAGTCAGTTTTTTTGGCTCGTCATCTTCCAAAAGGTAATCAAAACATTAATAAGTAATGCTCATATTGAGAGGAAGATTCCAATAGGATATACTCCACTGGTATACTTGATGAGATCACTCTCAGCTACAAGCGCCTGGACACACATCCAGCTCTGACATTCCTTTCCTACAAAAGTATCTCCGAGAACTAGAAACACTCAGAGAATAACCATTGCATTGATCAATCCAAAGAAAAAGATGTCTATCCATATTTTTTTACTTTCGCTCCTCCTAAATGAAGAGAGGAAGTACAATATTGATCCGAAAATCGCAATCAAAAGTCCCAAAAGTCCAAAACGATAACCGTATGGACTAAAAACTCCAAATGAAGTAGGGATTAGTGTTTGATTTTGCAGTACAAATGTACTATATAGTCATAAAATATAAGTTGAAATCAGCAAAACTGGCAATCGAGTAAAAAATTTCACAAAATCCTGATTGTATTTTTTGCTCAACTGATAGACAGTAATCAGGAAAGTTATCCCCGCAAGGATAATTCCAATTCCCGTCATATACCACTTTACGCCAAAGACTTCAATATAAGGAAACATACCAAACAATAAACATATAAAGGGTTATCTGAGATACTGCACGAGCTTTGTCTCTCTAAGAGCAGTAATTCTGATAATTCCTGGATAATCGAGTTGTTCTTCGATCTTTTCTCCAATCTTTTTCAATAATCACTCTACTTGGATATCGGAAATAAGTTTTGGATTAACAAAAACCATAATTTCTCTTCAAGCCTGCATAATATGTACTTTATCTACTCATTCTACCTCGAGAATGAGCTTCTCAAGTTCACCCATTTTCTCTATAAAGAACTCCTTGGTATCAAATCTTGCACCTGGTCTAGAGGCAGACATAGCATCTGCAGCTGCAACGATCCATGAAATTGGATGAGTCATTTCTACATCATAGTGATGAGATTCTGCTGCATTTACAATGATTGGATCCATACCCCACTTACGAAGCATATCAGCTCCCACCTTGGTATGGGATTCTCCTGCTCATGCTAACACCTTTCCTACATCATGCAAAAGTCCTGCTCTCTTTGCTATTCAAGCATCAAGACCCAATTCAACAGCGATCATTTCTGCTGTTTTTGCTACCTCTAATGAGTGGATCCATAAATTTTGTCCATAACTATATCTGAGGAAGAACTGACCAATCGTTCTCACGATTTCAGGCTTCATCATAGGGATATTGAGAACAGTCAATGCTTCTTTTCCCTTTTCAACCAAAGTCACCTCAAGATCAGCCACAACTTGATTGTAAACCTTCTCAATATAAAAAGGATTGATTCTTCAGTCTTTGATAAGCAGTTCAAGGGTTTTTGCTGCGATAAATCTTTTTTCACTATCGAAAGATGAAATTCTAACACTTAATGGAGTATCATCAATCAGAAGCTCAACTCCTGTCAATTTTTCAAAGAGCGAGATATTTCTCCCTTCTCTACCGATAAGCTTCCCCTTAAATTCTTCACTAGGAAGATCGATCATCTTGGAAGTAAATTCACTTACCGTATCTGCAGCAATTCTTGGAAGGGCCTGAGAAATAATCATCGCTGCTTCTTTCTGAGCTTCTTCTGCTTTGATAGTTTTAAATTTTTCAATATATCTAATAAGTTCAGCTTGTGATTCTTGTTCAACTCTTTGAAAAATTTCAGTTTTTGCATCTTCTGGCTTGATATTTGCTATTTCTGAGAGTTTTTCCTTTTGTAGAGCAATAATTTCGTCAATTTCTCTTTGTTTTTCTATAATTTTGATTTTTTCTTCTTCGAGTTTTTCAAGTTTTTGATCCATTTTTTCTTCTCTAATGAGGAGACGGTTCTGGATTTCTTCCATCTTGGCTAATCTCTGATCCTCGATTTTTTGAGCCTTGATCTCAGCCTGTTCGAGAACTGATTCAGCTTTTTTTCTTGCTTCTTTGAGCATTTCTTCTTCGGTTTCTCTTGCTCTCTCCATTTTGGCTTTGTAACGGAGCTGTTTTTCACTAAGGGATTTTTTGTATCCATAGAATCCAGCAGCTCCTCCTATAGCTAGTGAGACAGCAGCGGTAATGATCGATCATAGTATTGGCATTATATCATCGTTTAATGCATAAAAAATTATAGCTCTATAGGTAGAATATTTCATCAAAAATGGGTGAATATTCCATCATTAGAGATTGATTAGTCTAGAGATTAAGACTTTTAGCTTATTCCACCAAAAATCCTTGTAAGTATAAAATTCTGACCATCAAATGCAAATGAAAGTGAAAAAAACTTGCAATTATTTCCAAAAACAATATATTTATGATCGTTTATTTGTTAACCAATACAACCATGACAAAAACAACACTCGAACTCACTCCTGAGACTCATGAAAATTTTCTTAAGCTCAAAGCTGCTATCGAAGATATGGCAGGAGAGAGTGTAACTGATGATCAAGTTGTTGACTTTATGATCAGAAGTATGCTCAATGCAGTAGAACTCCCTGAAGAAGGGGAAGAAGGATGTGGATGCTGTGGTCACGATCACCACCATCACGAGCATCATCATGAGCACCATCATTGCGATTGTGAAGATGAGAGCAGTGATGATCAATGTGAATGTGGTGATCAATGTGAATGCGGTGATCAATGTGAATGTGGTGATCAATGTGAATGCGGTGATCAATGTGAATGCGGTGATCAATGTGAATGCGGTGATCAATGTGAATGTGATGAAGAAAATCACTGCGGATGCAAATCACACTAGCTGAGAACTTTTTTCCAAATATTATTCAATAAAAAAAGAAAGAAGTCTGATTTTGGACTTCTTTTTTGTATTAATGAGAAGATATTTCAATTCGATGGAGAATCTTTTCAATAAGTACGAGATAATCAATCCCTTCGGCGAGTTTTTGAGTGGCGAGATGATAGTCAAAGTGCTCTGTTTCTTCGCCAACTTTATCATAAGGAACTTTGAGAAGGAGACGAGGAAATCTAAACTGATCTGCAACTAACTCAAATCCCCAACTCTCCATCTCTACAAACCCCTCTCACTCAAAATCCCAACTCGTAATTGGCCTCTCTGAGGAATAAATACTGGCTACTTCTCCAAAGAGAAATGGAAGTGGTGGCAGAAGCTCCTTGCTCGTTGCAAGGTTTTTAATTCTTCAGACCTGAAGAAACTTTGGAGGTATTGAGGAAGTATGATAACCACAAACTCAAATATTCACAAGGAAAAACTCCTCTTGGGCATGCTGAGTCAAGTATTTGGTCAAAGCAAAGATCATTGCATAATTTCCCATTCCTGTACACAGGTAGTCGATCTGCAGTTTAGTCTTGAGATTAAGGGATTTGATCTGAGATTTTACGGTCTTAAGCTCTCAAGGAGTCGCACACACGATCAGAATTTTCATCTTTTGGAAAAAAGAGATAAATAACTAGTGGAAAGTGTAGTGATTAACAAAGATCTTTCAAGACTTTATAGTCAACTTTTCCTGTTCAGAGGAGCGGTAGCGCTCAAATCGGCTTGATTTCATCGATCTGGATGAGATTATTTACCCCCTGAGATCTCAGGTAAGTATTAACTTCTGAGAGACTAAGATCTAGATCTACGGTAAAAAGGACAATTCTGATTCAGGATTCTAGTTCTTTTCCCTCAATAGCAAGATTAAGAGCCTCGGAGCTGCCAAATCTTGCAGAAAGCAAGGATTCAATAAAAGGAAGCGAAATCATCTCACCACCAAGCTTGAGAAACCTCTTTTGTCTTCCTGTGATATACAAAAATCCATCTTTATCCAGATAGCCGAGATCTCAGGTCTTGTATCGCTTTTTACCCTGTAGGGAGATAAATGGAGATGCGATTTTGCTATCCTGATACCCAGAAAAAACGCTTGGAGACGAAAAATAGATCATTCCCTCCTGATTGAGAGGCTTTTCCTCCAGGCTTTCGAGATCAAGGATTTTTATCTCTCCATTGGAGATTGAGATTCCAGCAGATTGTTTTTTTTGTTTTTTGAGCGTATTGATTGAAATAATAGGCGAGCACTCGGTAATCCCATATCCCTCGAGGATAACCGCAGAAGGAATCAGTTTTTTTGCTTTTTCAAAGACGGATTCTGAACACTTCTCTCCACCAGTAATCACATAACGAAGTGAGGTAAGCTGATCAGGACTGGCAACATTTAATAAATTGCGGAGAAAGGTTGGCGTAGTGGCAAGAAGTGTAGGCTGAGTATGCGCAATCAGGCGAGCAACGCTTAGAGAATCGTTGGGATCTGGGGTATTGACTAGCCTCAGTCCTGCCACCAGTGGCAAAATCGTATTTACCGTAAATCCAAAACTATGAAACGGCGGCAAATAGCCCAAAAGTCTCTCATCATGCTTGATATCAAGAATACCTAATGCTCACTGGAGATTGGAGATGAGATTGCGATGCGTAAGAGGAACTGCCTTTGGCAAGGCTTCACTTCAAGAAGTATAGAGGATAACCGCAGTTGGATCAAGTTTTGCAGGGATAGGAAAATAAAGCGAGCGCGCTAATGCCCAAAGCTTGCGAGAAAGGGGGATATTTTTGAGCAGATCTTCGAGAAAGACGAATTCATACTGATCTAATCGAGCAATATTGATCTTTTGATAAAAGGCCTTGGAGGTCAGAATTTTTTTGGTTTTTGAAAATTTGACACAATGCTCAAAAGCTGGCTGTGAGTGCGTCCAGTTCATCATTACGGGAATTTTCTCAGCAAGATAGGTCGCCAAGAGCAGAATTGAAGTACTTGCAAGCGCTGGGAGCATAATCCCGATATACTGCCCCTCAATCGATTTGAGATAGTCGGAGATGAGAAGCGACTTGAGGACAACATCCTTTCTCGACTGCAGACCGAAGAGCTGATCGTAAACTTGGGAAGCATTTTTATCAGACTTCCACTGAGATTTGAAATGTTGAAGAATATTTTGCGCAGGATCGAGATTTCGAGAGAGATTCTGTGGCGAGATATGCCAATCACAAGGCTTAAAAAGCTGACTCTCGCTCTTGGTCAGTCCCGATGCCATAGCCACCATATCAGCTACGGTCTTGAGCTCAAGGATTGGGGTATTGGATGCTTTGGGATAGGTAGAGAGAATGGTATTTTTGAGCTCTGCCATATCGAGCGAATCCAGATACAAGTCAAAAACCAAATGCTGATCGAGTGAAATATTGGTCTCTGGAGTCAGATTTTTGATCTTTTTGAATTCCGAGGAGACAAAATCAATGATATCAGTTGAGAACTTGGAAGTATCATAGGACTGGATATCTTGCAAAGAAGCGATAGAATTGGTAATGGTAGCAGGAAGTTTTTTGTGCTTAACATCGTTGAAATAGAAGTAGTGTGGGAGATAATTGAGATTCTCCTCCCCTCTTTGATTATAAAAATCCTCCAAATACTGGTTGAAACTGACTAAATCCCCTTGAGACAAGTCCTTAAGAGTTGAAGTCTGATCTAGGATTTCGATCAGGATTTTTCTTTTTGGGAGAAAGATAAAAAGGTTTGCGATAAGATACCAGACCGCCTTTAGAAAAGTAAAGAAAAGCTTAGGACGAGCGCCATTCCAGGCATTGGACCACATTGATCACCAAAGCCCAGAAACCCTCACGGTTAGCACTTTGGTTTCAGGGAGTGCGGATTGAAGTGCAAGATAGGCTGATTTTTTGGCTCAGAGATATTCCTTCCCCTGCCCGGCAATCTGTCCTGAAGGGAAAAGCAAGACAGAATCCCCCACCTCTAATGCAGACTGGAGCTGATCAAGCGAATGATTGAGGCGAGAGGCGAGAAGCTGAGTATCCTTGCTCGAGGACTCCTCTACCGTAATCGCTCCAATACGATCAAAAAACCACTTGAGGAAACGATTGTTGGCAAATGCAGAGGTAGCAACTGGCCTGAGGCGTACCTTAGGGACAAAAAGCGAAAAGATAATCATCGGCTCCAAAAGGGAAATATGATTTGGTAATACCAGATAGCTCTGCCCAGATTTTAGCTGAGAAAGTCCTTTGATCTGAATATCATAACGAAATCTCGCACACCAAAGAAAAAGTTTAGCCAATCGCTTCATCATAGGCAAAAGGGGATAAAAAGTCAGATTTTTGAGGGATTTTTTACGAAGTAAATAACGCAAAGCGATATTTTTTACGAAGTAAATAACGCAAAGCGATATTTTTTGAGTATAATCTGCTTAAGTATAAATGTTTTGTGATTTTTCGCAAGTTTTTTGATATATAGTACGGATTGATTTAAAAAATATCTCCTTAAAAATGAAACAAAACTTGCGTGATTTCTAAATTTTACTATAATTGAAACTAATTATTTTATCGTTTTCTCTTTTCTATCATGGCAGAAGTTGAAAAAAATAGTTCTCCAGAATGATCTCAAAAAGAGCTAACAAGTTCGGATAGTAAAAAAGAAACTGAGAAAGTTACAGAAAATACTCAACAAGAACTTTGAGATCTTAAAAATCAAATAGCTCCAAATAGGTCAACTCCTGAAAAAGAAATTACCGCAGAAACTCAAACACAGCTCTGAAATCTCGCAAATGAAATCATCTCAAAGATTCAACAAGATGAAGATTTTTACAAAAAAGATGCTGATTTTCTCCATTCTATAGGAGAGAAACTCCAAAAAAAGGAATATGTCCAAGCCTTTCTTGAGCTTATACAAGGACTTTTCAAAGGATTTTCTCTTTCTGCGAAATCTGGATTTAAGCATCTTGAATCCGAGATTCAAAAACTCAATCTCTCGGGAAAAAGCACAGCAGAATTGCATGAACTCATTTCCCAATTTGAACAAGATATCAAAAATCAGAATTCTTCTTTGAGTAATCTCACAGACAAAACTTTTTTGATGTCGCTCTGCAAGGATAAAGCACTAGAAAATCAATGTTTAGAGCGTCAACTCCCTGCTCCAAGTCCCTATGATAAACTCAAATATCAGCTCCTCACTCCTAAAGATAAGGCAGTTGGGAAGGTTTTGCTGTTTAATGTCTGAGCCCAAGGAAAAGGAAATGGAGAATTAAACACTATGATGAAAAAGTCTGTCTTACATCCATTAACCCAATCTACGAGCGGATCCTGATTTCAGCATGCGGTCATGATCTCAAAGATTGATTCTGATGGAACAATCTATATTACTCATGCCAACTCAAAAGGAGTAAATGAAGAAAAACTCACAGACTATTTTGCCAGAGACAATACTATGATCGATGTTATGATGCTCAATCCTCCTGAATGATACGGAGAAAAGGCTGTAGCCTTTGCACAAAGCAAACTTTGAGCAAAATATGATACTGCCGGAATGGCTTACGATACCCTTTCATGAGGAAGAAAAAGTGGAGAAAAAGGAACTATTCCGATGCTGGAAAATAAAAGTGATCTTTTTTACTGTAGTGAGCTTATTTTTGAGTGATTTGAGGCTGCAGGTCTAAACGCAGAGAAATCCCTTTTTACACCTGGAGACCTGATGAAACTCCTCACTCCGAGTTACTGTAGTTCATTTGACTGTAGCAAGCTTGAGACACAGATCTCATTTTCTGATTATGAAAAAATTGCTTGATAATAAAAATCAAAGAACTAATTTCTCCTTACCAATAAAAGAAAAAAATCTGACTCCTGAGGATATTCCCCCTTTTGAGTCAGATTTTAATTTTTTTAAACTTATTTTACGAGTTCATAAGTATCTTTTGCGATCATAAGTTCTTCATTTGTTGGGATTACCCAGATTTGAACTTTAGAGTCTGGAGTAGTAATTGCTTTTTCTTCTCCTCTAAAGTTGTTGAGACTTTCATCAAAGTGAGCTCCGAGCCAACCAAGTTGACTAGCAATAAGTCTTCTTTGAAGCATTGAGTTTTCGAGTACTCCAGCAGTGAAAACAATTGCATCTACTCCTTGAAGCAAAGCTACATAGCTACCAATATATTTAAGGATAGCATTGGTATACATATTCATTACTGTTACTTCTCTTTCTTTTCCTTCATTATATCCAACTTCGATATCTCTATGATCACTTGAGATTTGAGAGACTCCAAGTACTCCTGATTTTTTATTCATAATAGTATCAATCTGATCTGGAGTTAGGTTTTCCTTTTTCATCATAAAAGGTACGATAGCTGGATCAATAGCTCCACATCTGGTTCCCATCATAAGCCCATCAAGAGGGGTAAATCCCATAGAAGTTTCTACAACTTGTCCATTTTTGATAGCGGTAATACTGGCACCATTTCCTACATGACAAGTGATAAGCTTAAGATCCTTTTTTCCAAGAATTTCTGAGAGCCTTTCTGATACATATCTATGTGAAGTTCCATGTGCTCCATATCTTCTAACGGCATAGTTTTGGTACCATTCGTAAGGTACTGGATAGAGAAAATGGTCTTGGGTCATTGACTGATGAAAAGACGTATCACAAACCACTACATTAGGCACTCCTGGGAGAATATGCTCACAAGCCTCAACTCCCATTACATTGGCAGGATTGTGAAGTGGGGCTAAATCAAAGAGCTTTTTGAGTTCTTCTTTAACTTCTGGAGTTACAATTTCTGCATGCTTAAATCTCTCTCCTCCGTGAACTACTCTGTGTCCTACAGCGTTGATTTCTTCAAGAGAGGTGAGTACTCCATACTCAGGATTGACAAGGATATCAAGCACTTTATGCAAAGCTACTTCGTGATTTGCGAGGTCTCCATCAAAAGAAAATTTTTCTCCAGAAGGGAGTTTGTGGATAATTCTTCCTCCATCAATTGCAATTCTCTCAACAAGTCCAGAGCATAAAACTTCATTATTCTGCATGTCAAATAGTTGATACTTGAGAGAAGAACTCCCAGAATTAAGAACCAGAATTTTCATCTTTTTTGTAAGGCTAAAAACTAAAATACAAGTCTAGCATAACAAAATCATCATAAAAAGCAATAAAAAAATCAAAAAGCATTTCTCTTGACTTTAATATTTTTTTTGATATAAGATTGATGTGATACAAATATTTATTTATTAACCTAATATGTTATGCAAGAAAAAACCCTTGTCATTTTGAAACCTGACTGTGTTCGCGAGGGACACATGGGGGAAGTGCTTACTCGTTTTGAGAAAGCAGGCTTTAAGGTAGAAGCGATGCAATTGATGCATGCAAGTGATGAGCAGTTAACAGCTCATTATGAAGGAGTTGGTAAGCTGTTGACTAGACTTCAAGAAGCAAAGCCTGAAAAGGCACAAGCCATCTTCAATGAAGTGGTTGACTTTATGAAGTCAGGTGCTATTGTTCCTCTGGTTTTGTCTGGGGAAAATGTAGTAAACGCTACCAGATCTCTTGCTGGAGCTACCCGCCCTTGGGAAGCAGAAAAGGGAACAATCAGAGCAGATTTTGGATTGCATGATCGCAACGCTCCGATCGAAAATGTTGTGCATGCTTCAGCAAACGCTGAAGAAGCAGCCCAAGAAATCGCACTCTGGTTCCCTGAGATGTAATTTATTCTACCAGTTTCAAACTGGAGAAAACGAAGAAAAAAGTCTGACTTTCGTCCTTGAGAGTCAGATTTTTCTTTTTTTAAAAAAATAAAAGTACGAATTTTTTCGCACTTTGGGGATCATCTCATTTCAAATTTTGGAGGTGCGGAGAATTGAACTCCGGTCTAAAAGGCATAATGCTCGAACTCTACCATTATAGTCAGCTTTTTAACCTGATTTTTTAGCCTTGCAGAGAGAGGGAGAAGGCGAAAAGTAACAAACGCTATCCTTCAATTTGATCAATGCAAGGTTTGGGTTTCCTGCTCAAGTCGGCCTTGCTCCTAGCAGGAGTCAGTAGCAAGGTTAGTTACTGGCTTGAAAGCTTAAGCGTAAGCTTTAACAAGTTCAGCTCTCGCAAGGAGAGATTTTGCTGAGTTAGCATTTTTTGTTTGATCGAGTTTATGCTCTGCGATCATCGAGCAATGGCTATCGAGGATTACGGATTCCTTCTATCAAATCCAAAGTCACCCCCATCAGTTTGACTATAGCAAAAAAAAATTAAAAATCAAGAAATTTAGTTTTTTTCTCAACATCAAAAAAATCTCACACCGAAGTATGAGATTTCTAAATCTGCTAGGAGATTACTACATTTTCAAAACATAAAGCAATTTGCTAACATCACCATCTGCTACAGTACAGTTCCCATTATCAGCATCAGGTTTTGCACCTGTCGTGTCTTTCTTTTCAACCTTACCGCATAGTTTTATATTTCCTACTGCAGTTGTGCTAATCTCCCAATCTGAAAGGTAATTAGCATTTTCTCTTTTTTCTACCTTAGAAATTAGTACTATATGATCATCATCCGTCTTTGCTACTAGAAAGTTTCCTGGAGTACTTGATAGATTCGTAGGCGTAGTACCAATTTTAGCTGTAACCTCTTCAGTCTTAACTGGAGCTGCAGGAAGCGACTTCATATACTCAGGGACCAATCATACCCCATCCGCTAATAATTTTTCCGTACTAATCCCTGCATTAGTTATTGCTTTAGGATAGGCTCCATTAGAAGTATTGTATAGTTCCAATCCTTGAGCGATCTGATTGAGAGCAGTCCTTCTAGAAGTATCTCTAGTAGCAGCCTGAGCACCCTGAAGTCTTGGCAAGATCGCTGCAGCAAGGATACCGATGATCACTACTACGATGAGCATTTCCACGAGTGTAAAACCTTTTTTCAAATTTTTCATTGTGTATAAGTATAAAAAATAAATAAATGACAACAGGATTTTTTTCCTTGTTTTCGTTCTTGCTTATAGTTGTTTGGATAGAGAAATCAAGACAAAGCCCATTTCTATGCTCATCTTGACTTGACAAAGAATTTGAAAAGTAATGTTTGTTGTTGGTATTTTATAGATATTGGGATATTGTAAATAGCTATACTCTCCCAAATTATCTGCTAAAGTTTCCTCTCCTCCCCTTTTTGTAGAAAGAAATTTATTTCTTGCTTTTGACTCTTAAATCCATACTATAAAAGGCAAACTGGAATGCAGATTATCCAGCTCTTTTGTTAGCAAAAAAGATCATTTTGCGTTATGTAAATTTGTAAACAAAATTAAAAATCTGACTTTTGTTGCTTTTTTAACCTTATTATCTCAATAGTATGTTAGATAAATATCAAGCTTCGTCTCTAGAATCTCGCTGGGCAAAGACTTGGGAAGAAAAGGGCTATTTTTGAGCTACTCTTGATCCCCAAAAGCCTAATTATAGTATTGTAGTTCCTCCACCAAATGTGACAGGAATTTTGCACATGGGGCATGTTCTCGATGCGAGTATTCAGGATGTCTTGATCAGACGAAAGAGAATGTCTGGATACAATACCCTTTGGCAGCCAGGAACTGACCATGCAGGTATCGCAACCCAAAATAAAGTGGAAAGAGCTCTTGCAGAAGAAGGGAAAAGGAAAGAAGATATCGGAAGAGAGGCTTTCATTGCAAAAACTCGAGAGCGAAAAGAAAAATACGGAGGAATTATTACTACTCAGCAAAGAAAACTCGGTGCATCACTGGACTGGAAGAGGGAGAGATTTACCATGGATGAGGGGCTTTCTGAAGCTGTGAAAAAGCACTTTGTAGACCTCTACAATGATGGACTCATCTATCAAGGAGAATATATGGTCAATCGATGTCCTCGCTGTGGAACTGCACTTGCTGATGATGAAGTAGAGATGCTCGATAAGGAGTGAAATTTCCGAGAAATCAAATATCCGATTGTCTGAACTGAAGAAAGCCTTATCCTTGCTACAACAAGGCCTGAAACTCTGCTTGGAGATACTGGAGTTGCAGTTCATCCGGATGATAGCAGATATCAACACCTCATCGGTAAAAAGGTTATCGTTCCTTTGACAGGAAGAGAAGTGCCTATCGTAGCCGATAGCTATGTAGAAATGGACTTTGGAACTGGAGTAGTAAAAATGACGCCAGCTCATGATCCCAACGATTTTGAAGTAGGAAAAAGAACCTGACTTGATCTTTTGGTCGTTCTTACTCCAGATGCTAAAATCAATGAAAACGGAGGAAAATATGCTGGACTTGATCGTTTTGAAGCAAGAAAGCAAATCGTAGCTGACCTAGAAGCACAAGGGTACCTGGTAAAAGTAAGAAAACACAATCACGCAGTAGGACACTGCTATAGATGTAATACTGTTATCGAACCAAGAGTTTCTCGCCAATGGTTTGTAAAAATGGCTCCTCTTGCAGCTCCTGCTCTAGAAGCGGTAAAATCAGGGAAGATTACCATTCAACCAAAAAGATGGGAGAAAGTATATTACAATTGGCTTGAGAATATCAGAGACTGGTGTATCTCTAGACAAATCCGATGGGGACATAGAATCCCAGCTTGGTATGGACCAGATCAGAAGGTTTTCGTGGCAAAGAGTGAAACTGAGGCAAAGGATCAGGCTTTAGCCTTTTATGGACATGAAGTTGAACTGACTCAGGAAACCGATGTGCTTGATACTTGGTTTTCATCTGCGCTTTGGCCGTTCTCTACTATGGGTTGGCCTGAGAAAACTGAGCTTTTGGAGCGTTTTTATCCAACTTCTACTCTTGTAACTGGGGCAGATATTATCTTTTTCCGAGTAGCGAGAATGGTGATGATGGGAATCTATCAGATGAAGGAAGTGCCTTTTCATGATGTACTTTTCCATGGAATCGTGAGAGATGATCTCGGTCGTAAAATGTCTAAATCTCTAGGAAACTCCCCTGACCCACTCAAACTTATCGATGAATATGGAGCTGATGCGATCAGATTTACTATGATTTACAATACATCTGCTGGGCAAGATGTTCATTTCAGCGAAAAATTGCTTGAAATGGGAAGAAACTTTGCCAACAAAGTACGAAATGCAACCAATTTTGTACTTATGAACCTCGAAGGATTTGATGCTAAAAAAGTAAATAAAGCTGATCTTGATTTTGAACTCGTAGATCAGTGGATTTATTCAAGGCTTCATGAAACTATCGATCAAGTCAATAAAAACCTAGATACCTACACCCTTGATGAAGCTGCAAAAGCTGTGTATGAGTTTATCAGAGGAGATTTCTGTGATTGGTATGTAGAGATGGCTAAGGTTCGCCTCTATGCTAATGAAGACCTCAGATCCAAAACTACCGCTCAACGAGTACTCAGAGATGTTCTTGAAAGTGCACTTAAGCTCTTGCATCCATTTATGCCGTTTATCACTGAGGAACTTTGGCAGCATATCAAGCTTGAGGGAGAAACTATTATGCTTGCGGACTTTCCAAAAGCAGATCAAACTCTCATTTCTTCAGAAGTAGATGATGCAATGAGCTATATCCAAGAAGTAATCACTGCACTGAGAAATATCAGAGCAGAAGCAGGAGTAGCTCCATCAAAAGAAGTCTCTGCACTCATCAAAACAGCATCTGAATCAGAATTATCTATCCTTTCTGAAAATAAGGCATTCTTGATGAAGCTTGCGAAGCTCTCTTCTCTTGAGTTTGGAAAAGAGCTCCAAAAGCCTGATCTCTCTGGATTTAGAGTCGTTGGACATTCAGAAATCATTGTTCCATTGCTTGGACTCTTGGATATTGAAGCTGAAAGCAAAAAAATCCTCGATCAAATTGCAAAACTTGAACAAGGACTTGCAAATACCAATGCAAAACTTAGTAACGAAACTTTCGTATCCAAGGCACCAGCTGCGGTTATTGAAAGAGAAAAAGCAAATCTTGCTGATTATCAACAAAAAATTGAGAAACTTCAAGCAAATCTTGCTCTGCTCAAAGGAAGTAAATAATAAAAAGAGAGTCTTAAGAAAAGGCTCTTTTTTTGTTAGCAACTTGTTTGTGTATAAGATAAATATATTTTTCGAAAAAAGAAAAAAATCTGACTCTAGAGTTTAAAGCTCCTTTTGAGTCAGATTTCTTTTTATTTTATGAAAGTATTGTTTAGTTGGTTGTTTGATCTTGGTCATTGAATCCGTGCATTGTTCTATAGTTCTCACCTACAGGCAAGAGTCTACCGATAATTACGTTTGACTTAAGATCTGAAAGCGTATCAATAGATCCTCTAAGAGAAGCTCCTACCATTACTCTGATAGTTTCCTGGAATGATGCAGCAGAAAGCCAAGAATCACTCTCCTTTGCAATTGTTGTCAATCCTAGTGCAACTCTCTTTCCTTGAGCAAGTCTCTTTCCTTGAGCTTCAAGTTGAGCATTTACTTTGATAAACTCTTCATACTTCACATAAGTACCAGGGATAAAGCTTGAATCTCCTCCATCTTCAATAAAGACTTTTGAAAAGAGCTGCTTTACCACTACTTCGATATGCTTATCATTAAGGTCTTGTCCCTGAGATGCGTACACTCTCTTGGACTCACTAATGATATATCTCTGAGCCTGAAGATCTCCTACGATGTTTTTGTATTCCATCACATCAAGAGCTCCAGTAGTCAAGATTTCACCTTTGTAAACTCTAGCTCCTACCTTAGTCTTCTTTGGTGTAAGACCAACGAGTGATTTAGTAAAGATTTCCTCTACTCCGATAGTGATAAAATCTTCATTGATATCAAGCACCTTACCTGCCTCTTTGATCTTAAGTTTTGAAGATCCTTTAGCTGCATAAGCTGCTCCCTTTGCAAGAAGTTCTCCTGGTTTTACTGTTACGGTATATCCCTCTTTTACAAGATATGATCTTTTCTGCATTTCTCCTGTAATTCTAATCTTTCCAAACTTTCCTCCTTCTGGAGTTTCCTCAAATGAGATCACACCGTCAAATGGAGCTACGATAGCTGGATTCTTTGGAGGTCTTACTTCAAAGAGCTGCTTAACTCTATCAATACCTGAAGCTTCTGCTGCTCCGGCAACTCCACCATCGTGGAAGGTATCAAGAGTAAGCTGAGTTGAAGGTTCTCCAATAGACTGAGCGGCAATCACTCCTACAGGAACTCAAACTTCTACCATATTTCTTGTAGCAAGGTCCATTCCATAACACTTCTGGCAGACACCAGAGATACAATGACAAGTAAGTGGACTTCTTACTTTGATAGTAGAGATTTTTGAAGTTTCAATCAGGCTTAAAGCTGATTTATTGATCATTTCTCCTGCGCGAAGGATCTTTACTCCATTCTCATCAATAACATCTTCGGCAACAGTTCTACCATAGATGAGAGATGCAAATTTTTCTCCCTTGAGTTCAGCTTCTTCTCTAGAGTAAATGATATATTCACTAGATCCACAGTCCACTTCTCTAACAATAAGTTCTTGAGAAGCATCACAGAGTTTTCTAGTAAGGTATCCTGATTCAGCAGTTCTAAGGGCAGTATCGGCTTTACCTTTACGTCCAGAGTGGGCTGAAATAAAGTATTCAATAGGCTTAAGTCCTTCTACAAATGATGATTTGATAGGAAGTTCGATAATTTCTCCTTTTGGATTTACCACGAGCCCCTTCATACCTGAGATCTGTGTAAGGTGAGTCTGAGAACCTCTCGCTCCAGAGTCAATCATAGTATAGAGATTATTACCAGCACCGATGATTGATTTCAGATTTTTTTCTACTGATTTTTTTACATCAGTCCAGATCTTTACTACGAGTCTATGCTTTTCTTCTTCTGAGAAGAATCCTTTGTAATAGTACTTGAGCACCTCATTATTGTCAAGGTCTCCAGCCTTAAGGATATCTTCCTTTTCCTTTGGCACCTTCATGTCAAGGATATTGATAGAAGTAGCGGCAATAGTTGAGTATTTGAATCCGTAATTTTTGATTGCATCGGCAACTTTTACGGTAGTTTGCATATCATATTTATCAAAGATATCAGAGAGAAGTCTCTTGAGATCCTTATTTCCCATTTTTCTATTTACATAAGGATAATCCTCAGGCAAGATAGAATTGAAGATTACTCTACCAATAGTTGTTTGAATAGGTTGATTGTCCTCAAGAACTACGATTTTGTCTTTCAAAGTTACTTGCTTATTATTGAACGCATCAATTGCTTCTTGGAATGAAGCGTATCTAGCAACTGGATGTACTTTAGACTCCCATTCTTCTTCAGTATTGTAATCAGGATACTTTTCACTGAAAGTATCAGTAAGGAAGTAGATTCCAAGTACCATATCCTGTGAATGCGTAATTGTTGGATCTCCAGAACCTGGCTTGATAATATTTTTGTCAGCTGCGATAAGTTCACGAGCTTCTTTTTGTGCTTCATCTGAGATAGGAAGATGCACCGCCATCTGATCACCATCAAAGTCGGCGTTAAACGCAGGACATACTAGAGGATGAAGTCTGATTGTTTTACCAGGCATCAACTTAATTTTGAAGGCTTCGATTGAAAGTCTGTGAAGTGTTGGTGCACGGTTAAGCAAAACATATTTGTCCTTGATTACTTCTTCAAGGAACTTGAGCGCCATTGGATTTCCATCTTTGATCAGCTTTTCAGCCTGTTTTGGGGTATAAACGATCTTTTTTTCAATAAGCTTTCCGATAATAAACGGAGTAAACATCTTTACTGCGATATAGATTGGCAAACCACATTCGTTAAGATTGAGGTCTGGACCTACAGTAATGATAGATCTTCCTGAGTAATCTACTCTCTTTCCGAGCAAATTCTTTCTGAAGACTCCTTCCTTTCCTGAAAGCATATCTGAGATAGATTTGAAGACTTTTACTCCAGAACCACCCTTTCCAGCTGGATTTTTTTCTCCAACCAAAAGATTATTGATAGACTCCTGAAGAAGTCTGATTTCATTCTTTTTTACGATATCAGGCATTCCAACTTGGATCATCTTCTTGAGTCTTGAGTTTCTCATCAATACTCTTCTATAGAAGAGGTTTACGTCTGAAGATGCGAATCTTCCTCCATCAAGCTGAACCACAGGTCTAATATCAGGTGGAATCACAGGAAGTTTTCTAATGATCATATTCTCAGGTTTTACCCCAGAAACATAGAGATTGATAAGCAATTTGATCAAACTCATCATCTTCTTTTTCTGATCTACAGATTTGATATTTGGAAATTCTTTAACTCTTCTTTTGATCTCTTTTTCAACATCAATAGACTTGAGCATGAGGAGAATTCCCTCTGGTCCTGATGAAAATGGGATCTTATTAGCATATTGATAGAAAAAGTTTCTGTAATCTGACTCAAGAATTGTCGTTCCAAACTTGAGATCTGCGATAATTCCTCTCATTCTATGATATTCAGCTTCAAGAGACTGCTTATTTTCCTCATAGAGTTTTTTAACTGTTTCCATTTTCTTTCCCTCTTTTTCTTCTTGTTCTCTCTTGAAAAGAGCTTCAAGTTCTTTAAGGGTATTTTGATAATCAGCATCTACTTTAGTAATGATTTCATCTTTAAGCTGATCTGAGATATCTTTTACTACTACATATTTTACATAGGTAAGGATTTTTTCAATTTCAGTAGCTGAAATCTGAAGCAACTGATGGATACCTCCTGATGGAGATTTTTTATACCATTCGTGTACAATAGGAGATGCAAGATCAATATGTCCCATTCTCACTCTTCTTTCACGAGAAGAAGCAACCTCTACTCCACACTTTTCACATACGATTCCCTTATATCTTGGTCCTTTATATTTTCCACAGCTACATTCATAGTTTTTTACTGGTCCAAAGATTGATTCACAAAAAAGTCCTCCTTGCTTTGGTTTTCCAGATCTATAGTTTACGGTATCAGAGCTATCTACAACTCCACGAGACCATTTTTCGATCTCTTCCATTGAAGCGAGCGTAACCATCAACCCATCAAATTTTGTATTATTCATCAAAAGTGCAACATAAGATATAAATATCTGCTTCGCAGTTTTTGTCCATTTCTTAGAATTGTAAATCGCTTATCCGAGGAGAAAAAGTCTCCCCAGATAAAGATCAGATTTTTACTCTATTTGTCCAAAATCTTCTAGATCTTCTGCGATCTTTCCCATCATTTCTCCCTTGCTATTGCTTTCATCTTCATCATTATCTATGTCTAGATGTGCAGTTGCAAGTTCTTGTTCGAGGGAAGCCGTCATAATTCCAGAAAGTCCAAGACTTTTGATTTTTTCAATTCTTTCTTCGTAAATTTTATCCATTTCATCTGCAGTCAAAGGCACAATGTTTTGTCCCAAACCTTTGAAAAGGTAGGTCAAAAGATTGAATGATTCAGGTAGACCTCAGATCTTTGGTTTTTGAGATTTGATAATCGATTCATAAAGCTTATTTCTACCGATCACATCATCTGACTTCACAGTAAGCATTTCTTGAAGCGTATATACTGCAGAGTATGCCTCCAAAGCCCACACTTCCATCTCTCCGAATCTCTGTCCTCCTTGTCTGGATTTTCCTCCAAGAGGCTGCTGAGTAATCAATGAGTAAGGTCCTACAGATCTTGCATGGATTTTATCCTCTACCATATGTACAAGCTTGAGCATATGCATGTATCCAACAGTTACCTGCTGAGCATAAGGTTCACCGGTTTCTCCATCGTAAAGAGTTGTTCTCAGCTTGTCTTCAAGACCAGCCTTTTTAGCGAGAGCTACAATCTCCTCTACTCCGATTCCTCAGAATGTTGGAACGGCAAATTTTACTCCAAGTTCATGTGCAATAAGTCCCAACTGAGACTCAAACAACTGTCCAAGGTTCATACGAGAAATTACACCAAGAGAGTTAAGCACTACATCGATAGGCTTTCCATCTGCTGAGTATGGCATATTTTCTTCTGGTACTACAATCGCTACGATACCCTTGTTTCCATGCTTACCAGCAAGTTTATCTCAGATTTCAATTTTTCTTGTAGTTGCTACATATACTTTGATCTTTTTTCTCACACCAGCCATCAAGTTATCTCCTTTCTTTGAATCAAGGATAACCACATCAATAACTTTTCCTTCAGATCCAGATGGCATATAGAGCGAAGTATCTTTTACATTCTTTGACTTATCACCAAAGATTGCTTGAATCAGCTTTTCTTCTGGTGTCAATTCTCCCTCTCCCTTTGGAGTAATCTTTCCTATAAGGAGGTCTCAACCTTTAACAGTTGCACCAATTCTAATAATACCATCCTCATCGAGGTTAGTAAGTTTTGACATAGCAACTCCTGGGATATCATTAGTAGTTTCTTCAGGGCCAAGCTTGGTTTCTACTACCTCAATCTCATAATCTGAAATAATAACCGAAGTAAGTTCATCATCCTTTACGAGTCTCTGAGATACTACGATTGCATCTTCATAGTTATATCCTTTCCATGGCATAAAGGCAACTCTAAGTGACTTACCAAGCGCCATTTCTCCATTTACAGAACATGGACCTTCAGCCAGAATTGTTCCTTTTTGAACCTTTTGACCAAGATCTACACAAGGAACTTGGTTGATTGCAGCCTTTGAGTTTGATTTTTCAAATACAACAAGCTTATAATCCTTGATTCCTTCCTTATATTTTACCTTAACATGCGCTCCGTCTACTGCGATCACTTCTCCATCACCTTCAGCCTTGATCGTTGCATGTGCCATCTTCATAATATCTCCTTCAATACCTGTTCCTACAAGAGGAGCATCGTTTTTGAGAAGAGGAAGTGCTTGTCTTTGCTGGTTTGAAGCAACAGAAGCACGCACGGCATCGTTATGATCTACGAATGGAATAAGTCCTGTATTAGGAGAAAAAATCTGACTCAAATTCACGTCCATATGAGTAATTTCATTTACGTGGAAAGTCGACATTTCACCATACTTTCTCGCAGCAATTCTTGTATTGAGAATATTATTATATTCATCAAGTGCTGTAGTCGCATCAGCGATTACATATTTTTCATCCATTTCTGGAGAGATATATTCTACTTCTCCAGTAAAGTAAGGTTTTACTTTTACTGGTTTTTGAAGTTTTCCATACGTCTTTTCAATAGCTTTAGCAGCCTTTTCATCAATATGAGTATCCTCCTTTACCAAAACTTTGGTAGTTGGATTTCCCTTAGCATCAAGATCAAAGATATCACGATGTGCGATACGACCGATGAGAGCATCAGCTTTTGGTTCTACTTCACGGAAAATTTTCAAAGCAGGCGTCTCGAGGAATCCTTCTTCGTTGATTCTTGAATACAATGATTGGTAAATTACAAGTCCAATGTTTTGTCCTTCTGGAGTTTGAATCGGACAGATTCTACCATAGTGTGATGGATGCACATCTCTCACCTCAAACTTTGCAGTTTCTTTCTTCAAACCTCCAGGTCCAAGAGCTGTGATCTTTCTTTTATTTTCAATTTCTGCAAGTGGATTGATCTGTTCCAAGAACTGAGAAAGCTGAGATGTTGCAAAAAATGATTTGATTGAGTTATCAATCATTTTGAAATTTACGAGATCTGTAATTTTATGCTGGTGATCTCCTTCATCCATTTTAAGAACTGAGAGCTTTCCTTTTACAGATTTTACAAATTTTCTCATTACTGGCTGAACATGAGCATAGAGGATTTCTCCCATAGTTCTCACTCTCTTGTTAGAAAGATGATCAGCATCATCTTCGTAGAATCCTTTTTTATGATTACAAAGATTCAAAAGATACTTAATAGCTGCGATCAAATCTTCACCATCAAAAACATTAGCCTCTGGTCCTTTAAGAGGTTTTTTGAGATTAAGTTTTGCATTGATCTTTCTTCTCGCGATAGATCCAATAGTAATTCTCTCTTCAAGCAAGAATTGTCCTTTGATATAATCCAAAGCAGACTGAGGATCAATCAATTCTCCTGGTCTTAGCTTGCTATAAATATGTTCTGCTGCAGAAAGTGCGTCTACAGTAGGATCCTTTTTGAGTGTAATATCAATAAAATCTCTATCATCCTCTGTCTCAACTAGGTTCTTGAATGTTTCTCTAATAGATTCATCAGTCTCGAGTCCAAACGTTCTCAAAAGAGAAGTAATTGAGAATTTTCTTGATTTATTGATTCTTGCAACAACATTTCCATTTTTTTCTACACTCACCTCAAGCCATGGTCCATTTTCTGGAACAAGTTTGAAAGAGTACCAGAAATCTTTTTGTCCATAAAAGATTCCGTATGATCTAACGATCTGAGAATTTACTACTCTCTCTACTCCGTTAACAATATATGATGCAGAAGGAGTCATAAGAGGAAGAATTCCTACATTTGCACGCTTGTTGAAAAGCACCTTTTCTGTAGGTTTTTTGTTTGGATTTGCTTCATCCTTATCCACCTCTACAAGCTTTACTTGAGCGGTAATAATTCCACCATAAGTAAGTTCCTTTTTCTTACAAACTTCAATAGACTCCATAGGTTCAGATACTTTCAAATCTGAGATCGTAATATAGAGTTTGTCTCCTGCGATATCCCAGATTTTTTCTTCGTTTGCAAAAAGTTTATTAAGATAGATATTGATAAAATCATCAAAACCTTTCTTTTGCAAACCGAGGAGATCAGGGATCTCTCCATAGGTTCTTGGCTGAGCAAGAAAGATTCTTCCATCCTTTTGATAATAATCCTTGAAAAGCTCCTGAGCCTTAGGATTGAGCTGATTTTTTTCTTTTTTAACAGAAGAAACAGGCTTACTAGTCTTAGAAGCCTTTTCTGCTGCGGGTTGTTTTTTATTTACCATCAAGTATGTTATAGAGAAATAAACGGTAATAAGTGGACAGTTTCCCATCCCGCAAAGCTATTATTATTGAAGAGAACACGATTTTCAAAGACCACATCCATTGTATGCTCAGGATTCAACAACTCGCTCAATAAAGCGAAAACAGACAAAAAAGTCTGATTTCTTTATTTTTTTATCTTTTATCTTCGAGATAGCTATGACCAAGCCCTCAAAAACAAAATTGCGTATAATAAGTCAAAAGACAGAAAATTATTTCTGTCTCTGAACGGTAAGCTGATGTCTACCTTTTGCTCTTCTTCTAGCGAGCACTCTTCTACCAGTCCATGACTTCATTCTCTCTCTGAAACCATGAGTTCTCATTCTTTTTGTCCACTGGTATTTTCTAATTCTTCTTAATTTAGATGCCATGAGAATATGTTAATAAGAATATAAACTATCTGCTGATGAAATTCAAGAGTCCGAGAGTTCTCGCTCTGATGATTTCTTGTCTTACAGCTTTTTGAGTCTTTACTGAGTTTCCAGTATAGAGTCTAGGCTTGATATCTCCGAATCTAGTAAGGTAATACTTCAAGATAGGGATTGCCTTCCAGTTGATATATTTTGCATTTCTCGCATCTGCAAAGAAGGTAATCTTTTGACCAAATCTCTTGTCCTTGATATCTTCGATAGCCTTGTCAAATTCAGACTGAAGTGCTTCAAAGTGGTAGAACTTTTGTCCAGCAGACATTTTGTAGATTTCATATCTTACAACAATCTGATTATACAAAAGAGCTGCCTTTACTTCCTTTACTTGTTGAGGATCAAGGTTAAGAAGGTATGATACAAAATAAGCCTTTGTATTCTTGTCTCTAAGTTTGAAAGAAAGGTTTTGAATTCAGATTTCATCTTTTTCTTTTATAGTGAATTTTGCTTCAAGATCTGCCATGAAAGCTTTTCTATCTGCTTCTGAAGTGTTTGCATTGAGCAAAAGCACCAATTCATAATTTTGCATACAATTGCGAAATAATAAATAAAAGGGTTAGATACTTTTTGATTCGCCGATCGGTATCCAGTATAAAGAAATATCAAGAGAAATCAAGAGAAAGTAGTTTTTTTACTCAAGGAGGAAAGTCGCTCATGTCTCTGCTCAGGAAATCCCCTTTTCATAGTCAAGATTATAGTACAAATAGAGCATCTCTCCAGCAACAAAAAGTTCAAAATCAACAACCCCAGGTCCTCCTGAGTCTTCACAAATCGCCTTTCCTTTGAGCGACTCCTGCTCTGGGAAAAGTTGGACTGCATAGCAACGATCTAAGATACGGAATGGTGTGAGATTACCATACGATTGGATCAGATTTTTTACCTTTTGAGTATCAAAATGAGCTAATGCAAATAAAAAGTCCAAAATCTGGCTTCTTTTGTGGTCTCTAGCCTGATAACGATTGAATCGACAGGTCTGATCTTGAAGTTTTCCCTCAATCACGACTCAAGTCTGCCCTTCATACTCTGCGATAATCTTGTCCACAAAAAGATCCCTTGAGAGCTCAGCTAGAGGATAGGCGAAAAAATCTCCTGTTTGGACTGATTTCTGATTGGAAGGTATTTGGATCGGAAGATGCGGAATGATCGAGAAATCATAACGATCAGCGATTCTACACCAGTAAGTCTCTCTTTTGAGTTCAATTCCCTCAGAAATTTCAGGAAGTGCAGTCAGCTCCTCAAAGCTCAATCTCTGAGAGTATCTCCCCATCCAGAAGAATTCTAAAACTCAGAGGAGAAGCAGAGAAAAAGTGATGATAAGGTATTTTTTCATTGATTTTAAGTAAGGAGAAATAAACTATCTTTTTTTAGCTTCTAAAACAATATCATCTAATGCAGATCCACACCTATCTCGATCACAAGTATAATAAAGAAAGCTATTATAACCTTGCGTATTGAAAATCACTAAAGGTACATTCCAAACCCAAGCTGGCTTTACAACAAAACAGGTAAATCCTGATCCTTGAATGCGAGAGTTTTTACAATCATAAGGAACGATTGTCCCTATAAAATTTGGGAAATAACGATCAAACCATCCAGAAAAAGAGAGACTTTCATAATTTGGAGCATATTGCAAAGCTCCATGGGGATAATCTATTGTTGGATGATACCAGCTAGTAACTTGATTTCCTGTAAAAAAGTACTCCTCATTTCTTCCAGAAAAGATCTCTTCTCGTCTAGGATACATCAGCTCAGGATCAACCCAATCTGCACGAAGAGTGAGTCAGTATTCAGGCACTTTATAAGTAAAACGGTATCAAGTAAGCGGTCAACAAAGTTGACATGTACATCCAGTAACACATCCACAACGATCTCAATCACGGCTAATAAAGCATTTTTTTTGTTTTCTATATTGCTTTTGAAGTTGCTTGAGAAAAGAGTAGTTCTGCTCTCCATACTTAAATAAAAAATCTTCATAATCCTCTTCTCTAGGAAACAAAAATCCCGTTAAACTTATTTCTTCCTTAGCTTTTTCTACAAAAGGACTCTGAAAAGTCTGATTCTGAACGATCGTTTGTAGTTTGTTTGGTTGGTCTTGCTGTATTTTACTCGGTTTATAATACAACACTTTATACACGATCAAACCTGAAAATCAGAGTCCTAATCCCAAAAGAAAAATTATACAGAGAAGAAGTTTTTGTTTCATTGTAAAGTTATATAAATAAAATCATAAAGGTGGACATGAATAGATATCCACCTTAATGTAAGTTTAACAAAGTCCTACTGCTATAGCATTATAGGTTCCATCTGCTCCATTCGCAAGCATTGAATTCAATAACTTAGAATAAAGAACATATCTTGTATTATTCACATATGAACCTGTCAAAGCTTAGATTCAATTCTTAAACTCATTTAGTTTATCATCTTTCGTAAACTCATTAATCTTTCGATAATCTCCTACATCGGAACGAATAGCTACGAGAATCAGTATCTTTTGATCCAATGATATCTCTAGAAAAACCTTCATCTCTTGATGATTTTTAGTTATAAGCTTTTCCAACTTAAGAAAAGAGGCTCCATCAACAAATCCCCGAGAAATTTTCAAATAAAGATTGCTAAGAGAGATGTAAGTTCCGCCAAGTTGTTCTTGGATAGTCTTGGTATGATGAATATTGTTTTTTTGAGATATTTGTCTATGAGATGGAGTGTATTTTTTTTACTTGAGAGAAATCAAGGAAAAATCAATAGAAAAAAGACAAGGCAAGCCTTGTCCCTACTGCGAAAACTTCGCTTTATTTTTTTAATTTCAAAGTATACACTTCTTTGGAAGTTGAGAATGAATAGTCATAGCTTTCATTTGCTTTTACTTCCACTTCATTATCAGTTGCTTCGTAAGTAGTAGAAACTTGCTTATGCAAAATTCCAGGTCTTACCTTAGTAAAAGTAGAATTGATCACATGAGTTCCAGGAGTGAGATAAAATCCCTTGGTCAAACCGAGATTTTCATAGAAAAATACTGGAGCTTTACCATCAACACTTGCTACTCGCAAAGTCTCTTGATAGATAATCAAATTAGTAGATTTAATATACACCTTAGCTGCACCAGGATTTTTTTCAAGTCGCTCTTGAGCTTTTTTATTTTGAAGATACACATAGAGCTGATGACCAATAATCATCGCTAAAACTGCTACTCCAACATAAACAAGATAATATCGAGAAGTTCCTCCTTGTTGAACGTATTGAGTTCCTGTTGCAATTACTTCTGCACCTGTTGTTACCACTTCTGTCATTTTGATAATAAGATAATTAAAATAAATACTTCGCCTTATGTAAGAAAAAAGAATGAAGTCAGATTTTTTGTTTTATTGTAAAGAATTAGTCTTCTTGTGTTTGAATTTTATTTGGAGCCGGTTTTTGGATAGAAGAGATAAGAGCTTTGAGTTCCTGAACCTCGATCTGTCCTAGTCCTGATATATCAAAAACATGCTTTTGATCACTAGGATCTGAAATCGTAAGGAAATGCTGACTATCTCCAGAATAAATATGCGATTCAAACTCAAATCCAGAATTTTCAATATCGAAAGTTTGAGGAGTTTTTCCCTCAATAATAGTAATCTGATTATTTTCAACTTCTACGCGAAGTTTAGCATCTGAAATCACCACTTTTGCCATGAGAAGAAAAACGATAAACCCAATAATTCCTGTCAGATATATCGTTGGAATCCCATAGACTCCTTCAAGCCCAAAGAAATATTGCAATGCGACATACGAGAGAACAACCACAAATGCCAATCCAAACAAATACATGATAATATCCATAATCCTTGCCCATAAGGGCTGTTTGAATACGATCTTTTCCATAGTTTATAATAAAAAATAAAACTACTCAATTATAGTATAAGAATCCCCCCCCCCGAAATCAAGCTTTTTTGAGGTTATTTTTAGACTTTTTAATCTTCCCATTTTTTGAAAAGAAGAAAAATTTGACTCCTGAGACTACTCTACAGTAAGAGCCAGACTTTCTAAGTTTTTATCAAAGAAGTCCACTAATCACTATCAATCAGAGAACAAATTTGTTCTATGCTCTCTACAAAATCATCACTCCTTATAAAATTCACCCTTTCGTGCTGAGCAAGAAAAGCAAATCTTGCATTATATTTGAGAAGATCTTCCTTATTGTGATATTCCTCATCAAGAGAGTCCCCTCTTTTTACAATTCTTTCTTGACTTTTCTCCACTGTGGTATACAAGGTAATATATAAGGTATCTTCTCTAAAACCCTTTAATTGATCAATCTGATATCAATCCTTGAAGCGAAAATCTTCCATTACCCACTGTGAAAGTAAGCCTCTATCTAAAATCTCGTACTCTGGATACATTTTTTTCAAAAACTTTACACGAGTTGTTTTTCCTGTACCATCATTGCCATCAATTTCAATTCTCTTATATCCCATCCTAGTTATTGTAACTAAATAAAACAAAATAATGCCGACTACAACACACGATAAGTATCTCTTTGTTTTTTATACTGCTTTACACGAGTATCTAAAGACTCTCCTGCAACAAACTTTACCTTATGAAAAGGAATAAAAAGTAAATTTCCTGTTTTTTCATCTACTAGCAAATTAAGTAGCTCATTATCTCTCACAAAATCAACTGTCAAAAGGTAACGTCCCACATTCCAACTCTTTGTAAAAACACTATAATAAGTAAGAGGAATGTCCAAATTTTTAAGATAGCTAATTGCTAATTCACAATCTGGACAATTAACGAATCCCGCTTCCTGTGGAGTAAGATGGAAAATTGTATCCTCTGTCTTTGCTTTTGTTTTTTTAAGTGTTAAAGAAGAAAAAGGAATATAGCTAAACACTGCTCCATCATTTAACTTAATCAATGCAGTTAATGTCTCTCATATATAAGCACAGATACCTAAGTGAGAAGGTCTGAATATTCATTTAAAACTTGAGATGATCTTACATAAGCCTTGATTGGGGTAATATCAAAATAATTTTGCATAATTTTATCAATAAAAGAATAAAAATTAAGTTAGCATACAATATCATTCTTTTAGAAAGGATTTACTGCTGACTTTCGTTCATCTGTGGCCCTATCATACTCTTGAACTATAGCAAACACACATCTTCATGGAGGCAATTGAAAGCTTGTTTCTAATAAGACAATTCAGTTCCCCTCTACAATATCTCACTCTGCATTTTCATAGGTAATATAAGCTACCTGACATTTATCCTCATCAAAAACTCTCGTATTTATATATCTCTCTGCATGCCATCAGAGTTCTGTATTTCATTTATTGTCTCCCTCAGAAATTGCTTTTCATACTAGTATTCTCGTTGCATAACCAACTCTAAACTCTCGACCAAACTCATACGCGATGCGCTCTTGTAAATAATGTTCATGATTTGCCATTCCTAACCTTGTATTTTTACGCAAGGTTCCGGATCCATGATACGCTATAAACTCATCTTTTGTCATTTGTCTAAGTGTATCCAACCTTGTATTTGAAGGAGTAAAGGCAACTACTTTCGTTTCAAACATCTCGTTCTTATAATAAACAAATAAAAGGAATAATAACGCTAGACTTCTAGGGAAAAGAAAAAATAGAGAAATACCATTTTCCCCTAGATATTACCCCCTCTCACAAAAAAGAAAAACAAAAAAAATCTGATTCGATGTGAATCAGACTTCTTTTGTGTTCGGTAAAGAGACTTCCTTGCCCCTCTAGTAAGAGAGAAGTAGTATGTGAGATAAGAAATCCTACTATTAATAGTAACAACTCTACACTCCCCCGCATATTTCTCAGCATTAAGTACGAACTAAAGAAATCGCAAAATGCCTCAAAAAAAAGAATAGGACAACTTTGCAATAGATAGTAATGATTATAAAACAAAAAGCAAGTGATTTTTATATTCTTTCTTTAATAATTAATTTTAGATAAAATAAAAAGTCTGAACATGTCTTTAACCGTCAGACTTTTCTCTCTTTTAAAATTATATACTATATTGAAAACTACACAGTAAATCTGTAGAACTTTGAAACTTCAAATCCAGCAGGAAGGATTTCTCTAACTTTCTTTGATCCATCTCTGATATATTCTTGCTCCAAAAGTACATTATCAGAAAAAGCCTTATCTACTTTACCTTTTACGATATTTGGAATCATTGCTTCTGGTTTTCCAGCAGCCTTGAGTTCTTCAGTAAACTCTGCAGCAAGCTTTTCTTTTTCATCAGCTGGAACCTCATCAAGGCTCAAGAATTCTGGATTGAGCGCAGCAACTTGGAGAGCGAGCTCTTTAGCTGTAGCTTCATCTCCTGAGTAAACAACTACAGATACTACCTTGTCTCCGGCATGAGAATAAACATAAACAGTTTCTGTGGTAATGAAAACAGATCCAAGTCTGATCGCTTCTCCGATAGTCGCAGTAGCTTCTGCAGCCAAAGTATTGATCTTTTCTACAACTTCAGATGAAAGAGCTTCAGCATTTGCTACATCTCCTGTAGTATCAGACTTCAACACTGCAAATACCTTATCAAAAAGAGCAAGAAAAGTTTCATTTTTAGCAACAAAGTCAGTTTCACAAAGAAGTTTTACCACATAAGTTCTCTCTCCATCATTGTGAGTCTTGATAAGTCCTTCATTAGTTTCTCTATCAGCCTTCTTTCCTGCCTTTGCAATTCCCTTTTCTCTGAGGATTTCTTGAGCTCTTGCAAGGTCTCCACCTGCTTCTACCAAAGCATTTTTACAATCTCCAAGTGGAGCAAAGGTTGTGTCTCTAAGCTGTTTTACCAAGTTAATATCGATTTGCATAATATAATATATAGAAAAATAAAGCGACAAACATTTGTCATAACAACCCTACTTATACATAATAACATATAAAAATCAACAAAAAAACAACGATCTAACAAAAAAATCAGATTTTTTTGTTTTTTTATTTAAGAGAAAATCTTATATCCCTCTAAATGCGACTACTACTTGCTGATCGGCTCCGGTTGCCAAGAGCCTCATACGATAACGAGAAAGCAAGGTTTTCACTTTTGGATTGTCAATATTGAATACTAGATACTTATGAGGAAAGATCGTATGACAATGGGCATTTGCTATGCTCATAGGCAGAGAAAGATCAGGACGATAGGAGCGAACCACTACCCCATCCAGACACATCTGTAATGCCGCCTCAGAAAGATTATAAAGAACAAATTGCGGAGTTTGGTCTGATGAGAAGACATCATTTTCAACATCTAGTAGATATTCTTGATCAGATTGCAAGAGAAAAGAAGTAGTATAAGTTCCCTTTGAGAAATTCAGAATCTTGGTAGATCCAGAAAAATGTTGACTACTTTTATCTTGAGCAAGATCTTTGTGATAGTAGGCTGGTGAGGTGTTGGTGAGATGATGCGAATACTTACTATAGTTTATGAGTGCTGAGACATCATCACGACGACACAACTCTGCATGAGCAAAACACGGCAAATAAATATCCTTGACCTCTGGCTGATAGAGAGCATCTTGATAGGACTTTTTCTCATATCGATCATATCCAGTTAACAGAGCAAATCAGAGGAGAACAAGAGAGAAAAGCAAATAGCAATACTTTTTCATGATCAGTTAAGATTATAAAATTAAAAATATCGCTTCACGTTATTTAATTTTATAAATAAAATTAAAAAATCTGACTCAAAGATCAGACTTCTCTTATTTTTTATATTCACAAAGGCGGAAATTGTGATGAAATATCATTTGAAATTTCTCCGTAAACATTTTTCTTGATATCAAAGAGATTAAGCATTCGTCCTCCAATATCAGCATAGATTCTTTTTCGCCAAGGTGCTTGTACGACATTGCTCGCATATACTCCTTTCCATGCAAAATAGACCAAAATTCAGATCCAAACGAGATTGATAAACACCAAAATCGTAGGAATAAAGGCTAAAATACGAACAAAAGGAATAATGGAAACAAACAGCAAAACCAACAAAAAAAACATTGTTGCTGTATATCGCCCGATTGCCTGCTTAAAGTGATAATACTCATACACAGACAAGTCACTCTTCCCCGAAAAAAAGAGCACACCTACTAGTAGATAGGCTGTGATAGCTCTTTTTCTCTCAGATGAACTAGGCAAATAGATATTTTCTTGCATAGTAGGGAAAAGATAAGAAATAATTAAGAGAGCAAGTAATTGAGTACAAAATCAAGAGAAGTATAACTATTGATATTAGTTACTACCATCTGTTCTTCTGCCCAATATCTTGAGAAGTTAGTACCAGCGATAATAATAGAATCGAGTTTACCCTTCAAGTTCTCTACCTCATCGATCAAAGTTGAAAGCATAGCTCCATCAACGATCACTACGAGATCAGGTCTCTTTTTAAGGTTAGTTACTCCCTTATATACTTTGTTTGCTCTATCAAAATTTCTCTTGTAGACAAGTTGCTCTTTTTTGGTAAGTGCAGCATAAGCGTCACTCTGCATAAACTCAGCCATTTCGTTGATAGAGTCAATTCTCTTTTTGTAAGTAGCGAAGTTTGTGAGAAAACCTCCAGATACTTTGTAGTTGAGGAAAGATACTCCTGACTTCTTAGCAAGTGCTTCAAGTTCAGTAGCATACATTTTCTTTTCACATACTACGAGAATTTCTTTTCCTTCAGCCTTTGCTTTTTGGATAGTAGCTCTTGCAGTTTCGAGCTGCTGAGCAAGGATTTCAGGATTGATAACTACTACTCCGTTTGTTACCTCAGACCAGTACTTGCTAGTCTTTGGATGAGCTTCGTTTTTGAGTGTACCTATATGAGCTTGTGCTTCAAGAATTTGATTAACAGATACTGTCATTCGTATAGGTAATATGAAATATAAAACAGATCTTGCAAATACCAAGTTTGATGATCAAAGCGTAATCGCTCCGCCATAAACCTAGTATCCCAAGAAAAATTGAAATCAAAAATCTGATTTCTGTTATTTTTTTACTAAAAACTATTTAAAGTTAATAGTTGCTCCAGCTTCAGTAAGCTTAGTCTTCAAAGCTTCAGCTTCTTCTGCCTTAACATTTTCTTTGATGATAACTGGTGCTTTTTCAACCAATTCCTTAGCAGCTTTAAGGTCAAGTCCAAGAACTTCCTTAACTACTTTAATAACAGCGATCTTTTGTTGTCCTGCATCAGCAAGTTCAACATTCATAGCATCAGATGCACCAGCGTCTGCAGCAGCAGCTCCAGCAGCAGCACCTCCAGCAACTACCATAGCAGCAGCAGTTACTCCAAATTCTTCTTCCAAAGCTTTTACAAGCCCGTTAAGTTCAACAGCATTCATTTCTTTTACAAGATCCAAGATCTGTTGTTGATTTTTAGTCAAATCCATTGTTTACAAAACATAACAAATAAAAAGTGTTTTAAGTTGGATTAAGTTTTGAATAGGAGAAAGCCTATTCAGCTTTTTTTGCGATTTGATCAATCACAGCAGCAAATGATTGTACTGGGTAATTGAAAAGGTACGCCAACTTTGAAAGCAACTCTTCTCTTGATGGGATATTTGCAAGCTCTGTCACATACTCAGCGTTGTGCCATTTCTTGTCATACCAACCTCCAAGGAACTTGATAGAAGCCTTAAGCTCTCTATCTGCTGCAATCTGCTTAGCATACTTGTTTACAACCTTCATAGGAGCGTATTCGTCTTCATTTGCATAAAGTACTACTACAGATCCTTCAAGATCGTTTTCTTCCACAGTATCAAAACCTGCCTCTTTAAGAGCAAGCATAAACAGCTTTTTTCTGATAACATTATACTTACCATCAGCAGCAATAACTTCTTTTCTGATAGTTGTAGAAAGTGTCACAGGCAATCCAGATTGCTGAAGCACTACTACATTTTTAGCAGACTGAAGGTCTTGCGCATACTGTTTTACAAGCTCAATTTTTTGTTGTTTTGAGATTGTCATCGTGCAGTAAACCTTGAAATAAAAAAGAACTCAATGCCTGAGTCTTCTTAGATTTCGACAAATAGTGCAAAAGCTCTAAAAGTCTGAATACAATTAAGAATAACCTCGGTAGGATTTATGAAATCTAATGACCTCACCTACTGTCTCTGGCAAAGATACCTGATACTATACAGAAATTAAAAATAAATGCAAGCACAAATCAGACTTTTTTTATTTTACAAAAAAAGTTGCTATTTAAAAACATATTACTATAGTACAGGAGTTGTCAGATATCATCAGATGACAAATCTTTTATTTACTACCCTACAAAAGATGATTGAAGGAATCAAAGACTGGTTGAAAGACCTAGGTATGAAACTACTTTTCTATGTAGTTGTTGCAGTTATCTGTTTGATTGTTTTTATCGGATGGAATATGTTCCAGAAAGGAAAAGCACTTATTGACAACCCTACCGATCAAGCAATTACCTTTACTCTTAATGACAAAGAGTATTCGCTGGAACCTCATACTAGCAAAGAAATTAGCCTAAAAGATGGAGATCATAAATTAGTCATCGATGATAAAGAATTTGCATTTACAAAATGAGATCAGAGCAAAGATAAATCAGTAATTGATGGATTGCTTACTACAGCATCCTTGGCAATTGTCAATCCTACGCTATCTGATTATGTGATTGCATATCAGATGTACGGACACGGTCCAGACTCAGCTTGGCCTGAGGATAAGCCAATCACAGGGCAAGTATACTTTGAAGCTAAGGTAACTTTTGATTTGGATGAAGAATTCCCAGATAGCTTCTCAGTATCAAAAGGAAGGCTCTATACTGTTATCAATAAGTTATATAGACTTTCAGACTATATAGCGGAATATGATGATGAAGTTGAAGAAGACTAATGTGTATACACAATAAAATATATAAATCTGACTCCAGATGAGGCTAGACCTCTAGGGGTCAGTTTTTTCTATCTGTATTTTGGAGATCGATTATAGGTGCTATTTTATGAAATAAAAACACTCGAAAAAAAGAGATAGCGTCCTATCTCTCAACATATAATAACTTTTCTTGATCAAAAAAACTTTTCTTGTGCAAGAAAGACAACTACCCTCTCAAAAAGACTTTGTCCGTATATTGATCGAGAATAGCTTTTGCCTTGTCCAGATCCTCACGAGTTGCCGCAGCAAGCCCATCAAGCGGATATTTTCGTCCCATTTTTTCTCGTTTTTCTTTCCCTAGATTATGATAAGGCAAAAGCTCTATTCTCAGCATAGATTTGAGTGTTGAGACATATTTTCCTAGTTCTGCAATATCTTCTGGATCATCAGAATATCCAGGAACAAGCACATATCTAAGTCGATATGGTTTTTGGATTTGCTCAAGATAAGCAAGTGTAGAAAAAGTATTATCGTTTTTTTGTCCAACGAGCTTGAGATGCTTGAGTGAATGCATATGCTTGATATCAGGGAGAATAAGATCTGCTAAAGCTAGCACCTCTCTGGCTTCTGGAGTTTGGATAAAACAGTTGGTATCGATACAAATATGATATCATTCAGATTTAAGCTTTTTTACTATAGGGAGAAGCTCTTTAGCCTGAATAAGCGGCTCTCAACCTGAAAAAGTAATTCCTCCATTTTTGCCAAAATACCCTCTTTGCTTGTTGGCAAGAGCCAAAATATCATCAGCAGACATTAGTTTTGCACTAGGATTTTCAAAAGGAATAGTATCTGGATTGTGACAGTACAGACACTTAAACATACATCACTGCAAAAAGACTACAAGTCTAACCCCTGGACCATCTTGAGTCGCAAAAGTTTCGATAGAATGCACATTGATCATAAAATTACATCCAAAAAGTAAAAGCTGAATACAAGAAAAGGTCCGCCTCTAGTGTGCGGACTTTCTTTTTATTGATTAGATAACCTTTACTCTATATCCTGACAGCTGAGATACGAGCTTGATATTTACAGCACCCTTTCCAATAGCAAGGGGTTTTTGGTCTTCTTGTATACGAACTACAGCCTCCCCTTCTGCTGGGAATGAAACTGACTCCACCTTTGCAGGAGCAAAAAGCCTAATGAGAAGCTCTGTTGGTTCTTGAGTATTTTGTACAAAGTCAACCTTTTCTCCATCAAGGAGTGAAGTAAGCGTTGCAATTCTATCTCCTCTTTCTCCAACCATTACTCCAATAGGATCCAAACCTTCAACCGTTGAAGAGATCAGAATTTTAGTCTTTTTACCTGGGATTCTAGCAATCTTATCAATAACAACAGATCCTTCTTCAAGTTCTGCAATATAGGTTCTCAAAAGTGCCTCTACATACTCAGGTGAGGATTGTGTAATATCCAAGAGCACACCTCCTGCATCTTTTCCGATTTTTTTGAGAAATACGAAGATCTCTTCCCCCTGTTCATAAAGCTTGTTTGGAACTTGGCTTTCTGATGGAAGAACCACATTTGTCCCCTCAATATCAAGGATAATACTATCTTCATGAATTCTAAGCACTTTTGCCTTGAGCAAAGCTCCTTCCTTATCTTGAAATTTATCGTAGAATTTTTCTCTTTCGATATTTTTGATTCCTTGTTTAATGGTTTGAGCAGCAACCTGAGCAGCAACTCTTGAAAGCTCAAGTTTGTCTGGAGTAATGTTGATAAGCATCTGCTCTCCAACTTCAATATCAGCTCTTTCTTTTTGCGCATCTGCAAGCTTTATTTGGGTATCCTCATTTTCAATCTCCTCTACCACAAGTAGCGCTTTATAGATACTTACCGTTCCATCATTTTCGATATTTACGAGGATTTCCGCTTTTCTAAACTCGGGATAATCTCTCTTGAATCCAGATTTGATTCCATTTCTAATTACCTCTAACACTTGATAAGGATCGAGCTTATATTCTTCGACCAAATGCATCATTGCAATTTGTATACTTTTTCCATCGAGCTTCATGGGTTTTATTTTAGATTGTAAAAAATTCACTCCTACTATATGATTTCATTCTGCATTTGCAAGAAAAAAACTGTAAGCCTGATTTTGGAGGAAGTTCAGAGATTTTTGAAAGTGTTTGTGACAAGAGGGAAATGATCAAGGAAATCAAGAAAAACACTCTCCGCTTGCACCGATAAAAAGGTAAAACAAAATCTCAACTTGACAAGACGAAAAAAATCAGACTTTTCTTGTTTTTTTGGATTTTTTGGATATAATAGAAGGGAAGTTTATTTATGATAATACGCGCTATGAGCCAACCGCTCTCTCAATATGTATATTATCAGATCAAACCTTTTAAGGACAATGAGCTTGGGGTGGGATACTGGGAAAAGGTTATCAAAAACCTTGTTTCTCTCAAAACCAAAAAAATCAGCTTTATGATCATGGGAAATATGGCTGAGATCAAGCTTTTTGTAAAGCTCCCTAGAGATTTTCAATCTTATTTTAAAAATACTTTTTATACCACTTTTACAACTTCTGACCTTATTGAAGTAGGGAAAATTCCTCTTGGCGAGGGAAGAAAATTCCTCGGAATCTCTGAGGGAGGGATCCTCAAGACCAAGGAAGAATTTACCAGAGATGGCTCCTACCTAGATCCAATGAATGAAATCTTTGCTGTATTTCAAAACGTAGACAAGGATTCAGTTTTGAAGATCTGTTTTGAATATACTTTCAAAATCGAGGAAGATGATCTGACCAAGTTTCTGAATGGAGCCAAGAAAGTAATCTCTTATATGCGAAATAGTGGCAAAAAAGAGGAAGAAAAGCCTGAAGAAAAGAAGGCAGAGGTCAATTTGTTTATGAATATGCGATGGCAGATTCAGGGAAATGATCCTTATGTAAAAGAAAGCGTAGGAATGACCTTGGGATCAGTTTTTGCTCCTTTTTTGGCAAAAGGAAGCTGGGAAAAGAAAGAGAAAGCCGTCTGGACGCCAGTGAATTTTTCTCAAGTAATCAACCTTTTCCACCTTCCAACGAAGAATAATTTTGTCAAAGGACTGGAATATACCGTATATAGGAAACTCCCTTATCCAACGCTCATTCCGACTCCTGAAAACACCCCTGAAAGAGAGCTTACTCTGATCGGAGATACTGATTATAGAGGACAAAAAATCAGATTTTGAATTCGTGAAGAAGATAAATTTAGACACATCTATATTGTAGGGAAAACCGGTACTGGAAAATCAACCTTTATCAACAATATGATCATCTCTGATATGAGAGCCGGAAATGGACTCTGCCTCTTGGATCCTCATGGTGAACTCGTAGATGATTTGCTTGAGTATATCCCAGCAAACCGTATCAATGATGTGATCCTCTTTGATGTCTGAGATGCGGAATATCCGATCGGATTCAACCTTTTGCAAGCAGACAACGAAACAGAAAAAAACAAACTCGCCTCTGGAGTGGTTGCGACCTTCCAGAAACTCTTTGAAAACTCATGGGGACCAAGACTGGAATATATTCTGAGAAATGTCGTACTCTCTATCATCGACTACCCAAATGCAACGCTCATGCATATTTTGAGAGTACTGACAGACAAGGAATTTCGTGATGAGGTCATTAGTAATGTAAAAGATCCTCTTTTGCTCAAGTTTTGGCACAATGAATTTAATAAATGGCAAGACAAGCAAAGAGAAGAAGCTGTCTGACCGATTACCAATAAAGTAGGTCAGTTTCTTTCTTCTCGTTTGGTAAGAAATATCTTTGGACAACCTAGAAGTAAACTCTCTATCAGAAAGGCAATGGATGAGTGAAAAATCGTTCTCGTAAACCTCTCAAAGGGAAAGATTGGAGAAGATAATGCAAATATGATTGGTTCGCTCATGGTAACAAAAATCCAGATCGATGCGATGGGAAGAGCTGATATGGCAAAACACTTGAGAAAACCGTTCTACCTCTATATCGATGAGTTTCAAAACTTTGCGACAAAATCGTTTGCGACAATTCTCTCAGAAGCCAGAAAGTATAAGCTCTCGCTCATTGTAGCCAATCAGTATACTTCACAGCTAGATGAGACGATCAAAGATGCTATCTTTGGAAATGTAGGAACTATCTTTTCTTTTACCCTCGGGTATGATGATGCCTCTGTGATGACCTCTCAATTTAAGGAGATCGTCTCAGTAAATGATATGATTTCGCTCCCAAAATTTACTGCATATACGAGACTCATGGTAGAGGGGGTCAGCTCGGATCCTTTTTCTATGAAGACATTGCCTCCATTTCAAACTGATGGAGATCCAGACTTTATCGAAAAGGTACGTAAACAGTCTCGTCAAAGATATGCTATGGAAAGAGGAAAACTTGAAAAGCTCATGAATGCATGGAATAAAAAATCTTTCTCTGCCAAAGAAAAAATAGCAGAAAAAGCCAGACTCGAATGACTTGGACTCACTCCAAAACAAGTCCAAGATCTCAACGATCTCACTGTCGAACAAAATATCGGTTTGATGTCTGAAGTCTTTATCGATGAGCAGCCTGCTGATGCAATGATTGTAGATGTCGAACAAGGAAATCACAAGCTCGTGCGATACGAAAAACCTAAGGCTATTGAGTATGTTGCAAAACTGCAAGTTCCTAAAGGCAGAATTGTAAAGCTTAATCCCAATACTCAGCTAGAATTCTTTGTAGATATCTGGCAGCATATGACAGAGATAGGAAGCAACAAAAAGCCTCTGACTATCTGGGTTGGTTCCGCAGAAGAAGTAGAAAAACAAATCAAAGAACTCTATCTCAAAGCAGGACTTGATCCTGAGACGACTGATTTTATGAAAATCATCCCAAATATAGAACTCCTTGAGGAAAAGAATACGAAATCAGAGCCAGACTCTCCTAATTCACCATCCACTCCTCAAGAAATAAAAAAAGCTCCAAAAACCTGATCTCGTAGGACCTTTGACCTCTCTCAGCTCAAAATTGGAGAAGAATACGAAGGGTATGTAAAACTAATTTACAACTATGGAATCTTTGTAACGGTAAAAGGAGTAGAATGACTCTTGCATAAAAAGCTTATCCAAGCTCCTGATGGAATTGACTGGAAAAAGTACTATAATATCGGAGATAAAATCCTCGTAAAGCTCCAAGAAATCAAAGAAGTCAATGGAGAACAAAGAGTAGTCCGATCTCAAAAATAAGAAAGAGAAGTAAAGTCAGACTTCTCTTTTTTTTATATAAGAAAAGTCATAGCAGCAAGTTCGCCCTATGACTTTTGGATAAGCTACTTTAACAAACTAAAGCAGCAACGCGCATTACTGTGTCAAACCAAGATATTTGGCAAGCAGTTTCACAAGATAGACAATCCCTAAGAAAATTTCTATCAGCAACCTAATTCCGATAGCAAAGTAGACTATTACCACGCTTCCTAAGATCAAGAAAGGGCTAACGATGAAGAAGAATACCCCCTCCAAAATTTTCATGATATTCATAGCTCTCAATATTTATTTTTAGTTTGGTTATGAGACCAACAATATAAATTATATCTAAAAAGTCAAGAGGAAATGTTCCTACAATGTCCCCTCGTACAATAAACTCCTCTACCAAACTCTCTCTACATATATACCTTCAGAGTGGATAATAGACATTTTCCCATCTTCTCCTCTACATGATAAGAAAAAACTCTGAATTCTATCAGAGTTTTTATTTTATTAACGGGAGGGGTTAACTAGGATCGCTAATGCACTGTCCATCTTTCAGTTCCGATCCCTCAGGGCATTGTTTATCAACTGAAGCTTTTACACATTTCCCTGAGACATATGCTTCACCCTCTTTGCATGGATACTTACATTTTGTTGGATATCATGAGATCTTCACACTATTACTATCTGGGATATTCCCTGGATGACATTTCTTACATATTCAGTCTTCATTTAACCATTCATCCTTTCCACAGGTTTTTTTTAGACAGTATTCGCGTGTCTTATCTTTCATTCCCAACTTTTCTCCTGTAATTTTATCCCCAGAACAATAAGCAGTACAAGCAGAATTAGAGGATCAACGGCTACTGTTCCATTTTTTTATTCGGTACATAGATTGTGAAGGAGATCACTCATATTTATCCCAACCATCTCCTAGTAAACTATCACTTCACCAACAATACTTCTTATCACTATCACTATTATTCGTACTACTTCAGTTTTTAAGTCTGCTTATCTGGAAACAAGTTGAGCGTTCAGAAAGCTTGTCTTTATATTCATCTAAGCCAGGGCATCGTTCTCGACATCCAGGTTTATCTTTATATTTTTCCCTAAATTCATCTAAAGTTTTTGCTCAGTATGCTGGACGAGAGTCTACCATTCCATAGATATTAAATTCTGTTTCTGGCATCCCATTTAAATTCTTAATTGCTCCAGAAAGATATCTATTATAACTATCATCACCAACATAACACCATCTTTTTATACAGTGAGGAAGATTATATGATCTATGAGGTACCTCATCTGGGGCACATGTAAATTGACAAGAATTAGGCTGAGGATTGCCCCATGTATATGTCCAATTAAGATTTGTCCCGAATGGACGATAATTTTCAGGATATATAGCATTTCATTCTCTTACAGTCTGATCGGCTGATAAACACTCCATTAGTGCTTTACACTTTCCGTTACCATCATCTTGATACCCATCAGGACATATTATTCCTTTTACACATTTCTTAATTTTGGCATTATATTGACCATCAGCACATCTTTTACATGATCCTCCTAATGAACTCTTATCTTTTATTCGGAAGTATTTATTCTTTTGATCTGAGCTGCTATCATCACACTTAAAAGAGCAGGCTTCCTTGATAGTTGCATCATAATGCCATTGAACATTTCATGCAACTGTGGAACCAATAGCATTTTCTGGAAGCTGTCCTTGACATTGTGCTTGTACACATCTCTCACCCTCCAAAATATATCCTTCCTGACATTTTACGGCTTTACATCTCTGAGTCACTTGCCAGATTCATATATCTGCGTTATATGTCTCAATTTGCGTATCAGGGGAGAACCTTACTATATTATCTCATGCCACACATGGAGTAGATTTTGTTCCTTCACATTTTTTAGAAGTCTCATTGTAGTTTGTACCTTGTGGACAATGTGGTTTAGCCACACTATTGTCTCCTTTCTGAGTAGTACAGGAGAGATCTCCTGATTTTGCTCACTCACATGGGATACACTTTACCCCAGTTTTGCCAATAGGATCTGCATTATCTGGGACATATCCATCAGCACAGAGAAAGTGTTGTGGCTTGTCCTTTGATCCATAGATCCACTTTGGAGATTCCCAGTCTCAGTGGTGGTCCTTGTTTTGATTCCATACTTGTGGGAATGATCTTTGTGGATTATTTGAAACTGCATATTCAGGGAGATCTCAAATATTTCACATCGGAGCACAGAGTCAGAATTTTCTTGCTGATTCTGAAAGAGGGACTCGACGACGCTTAGCCTTTCCATCATATCCACAGAGCCCTGTCTTATTTTCTCTAGAAAAGAGCGAAATAATCCCACTTGAGTCTCAATTTGTTGGGACTGTATAATTTCCTATTTTTCCTATCATCATTCCACCGTGAACATCTAGAGTTGCATTTGCATGATCTCCATTGATTGCTACTTTAGAATTAGCATAAAAAGCTGACTCTTGCTCTGGTACAAATTCTGCATCCTGACCATTGAAGACGAATGTATTAGACTTAATATTGTTTACCTTATCACCAAAAACTACAACATGATCAGCATCTACTGAGCTATCTCCAAAAACTGTTACATAATTTCCACTAACTTTAGATTTTTCTCTAACATCAAGGTTTCCACCATTAACTACAGTGATATTCTTACCATTAGTAACGACATTTTGTCCATTGAGGATTGCCGTATTCTCAGAACTTGATTTTGAACCAGGTGAAAGGACAATTACATTATTATTTCCCTCATTAGTAGTACTATTTCCTCAAACGATAACAGAATTGGCTCATTGGTTATTATTTTCAGTTCATCAAAATACTACTGAACTCACACTGGATTCATTTCCTTGACCAACAACAAGATTTTGCATATTGAGCGATCCAGAGGCTCGTACTGCTTTAGATGCATCATCATATTTAAATTCAACCTTAGCTGTTGGACTATCAATTACCAGAGAAGTCAAGTACTGTACACTATTTTGCACTCCATCTACTTGTAGATATTCACTCTGTGATGCCTGCAACGGATTGATCACCCCTAGACTATAAACAGCTACTCCTCCCAGCGAGAGGACCACTGTAGCTACCCCGAGTTTTGATCGAGGAAATTTTGTTGAGATTTTTGTTTTTTGATTCATATCCAATAATATATGGAATAAAATTTTCATCTCTATTATACTCAGCATAAAGTATTTTGTCAAAAATTTGAGGAGTTTTTTATTTTAAAAGCGCTCAATATTTCCACTCATATTCCCTTGAAAAAGAATCCCTTTTCACCAAACTGAAGGCAATTTTTATATTGAAATAGGCCAAGATGGATCTTTTTTTGAGAAGGTTTGATGAACCAATAGGAAAAAAATCAGACTCCCCTTACACTCTCCATAAACAGGCTAAAAATCAGATTCTAATTGACCATTATCAGCTCTGAGAAAATAATTGATTCCTCCTTGGTCAAATTGAGCAAAATCATGGAAGAAAATCAGATTTTTTTTCTGCTTCTTATAGTGATAGATGGCTATTCCTTGCATTTTCAGAAGAAAAGATCTGAGTAGATATTGAACAAGTCAAACCGAGGACTTCCTCGCTTCTTGATAAACGATCTGAGGAACTCAAGCTTCTGTGAGAAGAAAATTGGGAAAATTTTTATCGCCTCTGGACTGCAAAAGAAGCTCTCCTCAAAGCAACCAATACTGAAAATCTGGACCAAATCTGGAATATTCAACTCGTAAAAGAAAAAAACACCTTAGAACCATCTTTCCAGGTGTATTTTGATAAGATTCTTTTCCTAGAGCTGAACAATCAACAATATGAAGTAAGAAGTTTCTGTCATGAGGACTTAATAGGTGCCGTATGTATTATTCCTCACTAGAGAGCTTAAGAATAAGTGATTTGAGATATTCACGCTCAGCTTGAGAGTCTACAAACTTAAGTGCTTGCAAATAATTTTCCTGTGCATAGTTGGTATGTCACTTCTCTGCAAAAATCTCTCATTGCAATTGATAAAATTCTGCAAGTTGATAGAGCCTTGCTCGGCGATGTGCTTGTGCAAAAAAGTCTGACTTTGTCTTTCCTGTATGCATCGCATATCCCAGTTCTCCATACTGGCAGACTACCTGATCCTTCTCAGCAAGCAATTTTTTACACTGAGTGAGATAGGTTTTGACCAGTTTTGGATCTTTTGCGAGATAAGAAGATGATTTTCACTCACGATACGGCTTCCAAAAAGCTTCCTGAAAAAAAGTATAAAAGTCTGATTTTTGCAGTTCGGTATAGCCTATAAGTCTTTGCCAACTGATAAGCGCCTTTTGCTCCTGCTGGAGAGCAAGATAACTAAGCACCAAATACCTATCTCCATCCAAAGTCAGCTTTTGATCTGTTATCTGAGAAAAAAACATCACTGCCTGTGAATAATCTCCAACCTCATAACTAAGCACTCACAAATGATAAAGATAGTTGTTTTTTTGCTGATAGTCAAGCTTGAGCAACTGCTGGAAATAAACGAGTGCTGAATCCCTTCTTCCGAGCTCAAAATCAGCATTTGCAAGTACCTGATAAGGCAAAATATAGGAAGGATGCTGATTGAGAAGAGGAAGTGCAACTTTTTTGGCGAGGCCAAAAAATCCATGATTCATCAACTGAAGTGCAATCAGTCCCTCTTGATAATAGCTCGGAATATCTTGCAATGATTCGTACTGCTTAAATGCGGTCATGATACTCGTTTTGTAATCCTGATATTGAGGAGAAACGAGCTCTGCAATCAGATTTTTTGCTTTTTGGTAATTCCCGTCAGAGAGCTCGAGCGCAGACTGGTAATAGACTGCCTCTTCTCCACTGAGATAGCCCTGTTTGACAGATATATCAAACAACTCTTTGAGATGCTGATATTCACTAGCTGAAGACTGAGAAAAACTTTGCAAAAAAATCAAAAATTCTGAAGCAAGAGGGAGTTTCTTTTTTTGTTCTGGAGTGAGAGTATAAAAAAGCTTTCTAGCTTGGATATACTGGTGATTAAGCTGATAGGTATTGATAAGCAAGAGCTTGATTTCCTCAGTAGGATTTTGGGCATAGAGTTTTTCTAGGAGTACAATCTTTTCCTTAAGTGATCCTAGAGTTTCGAGCTTATCCGCAGAAAAAGCTCAGCTTTGGGTATTTTCAAGAAAATCAGTAACTTGAACTCCAGTCTCCTGCTCTCCAGAAAGATTTGTTGAAAGTACAGAATTTACAGAAGTAGCAAGGTGCTTGCTAATACCATACTTACTTTCTAAAAACAAAAATCCCACCCAAAATACAACAAAAATTCCTCCAATTACTCTAATTCAGAAAAGAATACTTCCCAATTTGGGAGGAAACTTTTTTTTGAGCCAAGAAGGACTTTTTACCTTTTGAACAGACTTTTGATCCATAGAAAAATGATAGTATTCTGAATAAATTATATCTTATTATACTAAAAAAGGAGAAAAAATCCTGATTTTTTATGTTTAAACCATTTTTTATATGGGATTTTTTTATTTTAGAGGAGAATTTTATTGACAAAAACCTTTTTTCCTACTTCTTATTATAAAAACTACTTATTCAGATTGCAAAGAGAAAGGATTTTCGTATCTTTGTTTTCAGGTTTTTATTTCTTTTTCTCGTAGATGGCAAGAGGACTCGTCCAACCAAGACCCTTTGTCAAAAAGAAGGCTTCGACTCCTTCTTTTTCTGCGGGAAAAATCATCTGAAGCAAAAGGGCAAAAACCATCCAAAAAAACTGATTTCTCCTCTTGGTTGCCAAGAGTTATGCAGGATGGGTTATCGTAAGTATCATCTTGATCTTACTTGGACTTTTTTTTCTGAAAGGAACTTGGTACAATCCTAACTATCTCATTCAAAATATTACTTATAGTCCAGAAACCAGAGCTCAATACGAAAATACAGAACTCTTTGTCCTTACTTCAAAATACCTCAGAGGGCAATACCTCAACACGATCCAACTTGGAGAAAAGGGGAAAATCCTTTCAAAAATCCAAGAGCAATATCCTTTTGTCCGCAATATGAAGATTGAATATCAGAGCCCACAATCTATCAAGGTAGATTTCACTTTTGATTATCCTAAATTTCGTGTAAAGATAGGAGAGAAATTTTGGGGAGTTTGGAATGGGAAAAATACCGAAGAACTCCAAAGCTGACGAGCATTAGCTCAAACAGGAGTGACCATTGATACCCCTGCCTATCTAAGTGGAACTGAGAGTTTATCAGGATTTTTCTATGAGGTAAACTTTGAACGATATGAGCAAAACATTCCAAAGATCAAACAGACCTTTACGAATATTGAGAGATTTGTCTATCTGGCTGGATCTCCAAACTTTATCGTCTTTGAAAATGGGAAAACGATCTATCTGCATAGAGATAACCTTGACTATCAGCTCCAAAAATATCTTTGGCTCAAAAATAACTATAAAAACTTTGCTGGCATCTACGAAATCGACCTCGGAAGTCAAACTCAAAATAGAGTCATCATCAAAGAATAAAGAAGGTAGAATTTACCTATTGGAGGAATCAGGCTTTTTTGTTTTTTTGAGAGCACTCTTATATTAGATATTAAATAATAACCAATACAAAAACGATCTCTATAGGGTACCTATAGAGATCATTTTTCATAGCGGGTAGAGGTAGACCTCTAATTGCTATCTCTTGAGTTCATCCCGAAGGACAACCCACACGAAGAAGTTGCCTTGCATGATCATAGTCTGAATGACCCAGTCTGCAAATGCTTCGCATTCGATAGGATCCTTCCCCATAAATTCTTTAGGGATAGAGATGGACTTCTTGGTAAAGAAGAAGCTTCTCCCTGCGACTTTGATAGAAGCATGACTCCCAGGAATTTCCCTCTCTACGGGGACCTGACAGCGAAGTACTCCTGACTCTATAACAATAGAGCATGCTTGGGTATAGACCTGCTTTCTCGATTTGAGACTCTTTTGAAGACGGAGCTGCGTGGTCAGAAACACTTCCTCAGGACGAGGATGGGTGCTAACCATTCCTTGGTGGCCTTGAAAGACCCCCTTCCAGTACGCTTTACTCGTATCTCGTGTCTCCTTTGCTCTCTTGATTTCCTCTTCATTCTCAGAGGTCATCTGCTTGAAGGTTCGAGTTCCGTCGAGATTCCCTGCTAGGAATTTCTTGACAAGTTTTTGGTTCTTATTCATACGTAAATATTTATTTTGTGGTTGATAACAACCACACATATTATATATTTTTTCAATATAATGTCAATACAAAATATATAAAAAAGGACGATTTTTTATATTGAAATCTCGACATTTATTTATAAAGTATAAATAAGTTATGACCTTAGAGGTTTCTTATCTTTTGTACTTAAGTATAAGTAATAAAAAACTGACCTTTATCAGATTTTTAATCTTTTTTTGTTGAATATGAAGCACTTTTTTCCTTTATGCAAAAATCATCCAGAGATCATCTATTTGGACAATGCTGCGAGCACGCAAAAACCTCAGCTTGTTATCGATGCGATGAGTGATTTTATGGCAAATGAATATGCCAACATTCATAGAGGACTATATGGGCTATCAGAAGCTTCTGAACTGCACTATCATGAGAGCAAAAGGCTTGTTGCTGAGCTACTCTGATGTTCTGCAAAAGAAGTGATTTATAGCTACAATACCACCTATGCGATCAACTTGCTTGCACAAGCGATGGTCAAAAGCAAGTTTTTGCAAAAGGGAGATGTGGTGCTACTCGGAATGCGGGATCATCATGCCAATGTCTTGCCTTGGATGAATTTAGCAGAAATGATTGGATTTGAAGTGCAGTTTGTCGCAACGGACGAGAACTATCAAATTGATTGGAATGATTTTGATCAAAAATATACTGCAAAAGTCAAGGTAGTAGCGATGGGGCAAGTGTCAAATGTAACAGGTGCAATCTATGATTTGAAAAAAATAAGATCAAAAATCAGACCTGAAACCTTTTTCCTCATTGACGGATCTCAGTCAGTACCTAATATGATTGTCGATATGGAAGGTCTAGGAGCTGATGCGGTCGTTTTCACTGCACACAAGATTATGGCTTCAACTGGGCTTGGGGTGCTGGCTTTGAAAAATCACTGGATCAAGGAATGGACTCCGCTTATCCTCTGAGGAGGAACCATCAAGGATGTCAGCATTTCATCTTTTTCTCTTCAGAATAATGCGGAGAAACGAGAAGCTGGGACTCCAAATATCATTGGTGCAGTTTCTCTCGAAGCTGCGTTAAATTTCGTCAAAATCCTTGATGAGAGCTGAGATCTCAGAAAATGAATAGAAAAAATCTGATTTCATGAACAAGATCTTACTAACTATGCTTTAGAGAGATTTGCACAGCTCGAAGATAAAGTCAATCTCATTGGTCCAAAAGAACAGAGAGTATCTTTGTTTTCTTTCACTCTCAAGGATAAGGCAAACTTTAACCAAATTGGAGAGTTTTTTGCAGAAAAGAATATTTGCATTCGCTGTGGTGGACACTGTGCTTATCCTCTGCATAAGCATTATCATCTTGGTGGAACCTGCAGAATGAGCGCTTATCTCAATAATGATATCTCAGATTTAGAAAAGTTTTTTGCTAGACTCGAAGAGCTGGTAAAAAGTTAATACAATAGCTTCAATTATCAGAAAAAACTCTGAACTAATTCAGAGTCTTTTTTTTATTTATTCTCGCCAGAGGAATTGCCTCGAGGTATTTTCTTCTTTCATATCTTTGCCGAGAATTGTGCTAGAGGAATCTCTCAATCGCTGATGAATACGCAGCCCCTGTCTCTGAGCAAGCGTATCTAAAACCCCAAGACATGCAGGGCAATCTACATCCAAGTTTCTCAAGCGCTCGATATCTCCAGTCTGAGACAAGAGACCAAAGGAAATCTGATCATTTTGATCTGCTATGTCTTCTGATTTGTAATGAGAGAAATCCACAGATCCGATCACCAAGGTATTACCATGAAATTGAGCTATCTGATCGGCAATCCACTCGGAATGATACAGGCGATAACTTGGCACCACAAGGATAAAAACCTTTGAAACAGAAGGGAAATAGCGATGGATAAATGGGAAATGCACTCACAATCCATGATCTCTGGTATATCGTTGAGTTCCCTGTTGATAAAAGACATTTTGCTCACAGGTAATCCTCTCATCTTTTCGCGCTTGAGCCAGTAAAGTTGCATCTTTAAATTTCACTTCCCTCGACTCACAAATAGAAACTGGTCTCTGCATATCTGGAAAAAAATGGTTTGGCGAGATTAACACAATCTGATCTGGAGAATTTGTAGCAAAGTATTTTTTTTGTAAAAAGCTATAAAAATCTGACACTCTCTGAGATCTAATCATAAAGTGTGGGATAACTGCCAAATATAAACGATCTGACCTCACCTCCTTTTTGATAGCAGAGAAAAGAGAAGCTCCCAATCCACAGATTAAGAGCATTCCCAAAATAAGTAATCAGATTTTTATGTTTTTTTGATACCGTATTTTCATTGCTTATTTTCATAAATATGACAAAGCTGGTGAGAATTATTTTTTGAGCTGTTCTCGCATTTTTTTGCTTGTTAGGCTTGTAGCCTTGGTTTTTTGAGTACCAGAAAGAGCTTCGTAGGCATGTTGCCAGTCTAAATCTGAATATCTCTGATCTCCATCAAGCACCTTATCTTTCTTGTAAAATTCATAATGAGAAAAGATTGGTCCCATCACTACTCTCTTGCCATTAACATCATCGATCATCACTGCCATAAGGAGAGGCCTTCCAGTAGCTTGATAAAGAGGATTTCCTCATTCTGAAGTAAAGATATCTGCAATCAATGCCCCTCTCTCTTCCTTACCAAGAGGTTCTCCAAAGAGTTTTCTTGGGAAAGTAAGGTCTGAAAGCTGACGATATGAAGTTCTAAGTCGTTCAAAATCATCATCGGAGATGGTCTGATTTTTCATCTGTTTTTGACTCATGGCTCTAATTTTTTGCAAATACTGCCCAAATCCAGCAAAGTTATCCTTATCGGCAAACCAGTTTTTCATAGATTCATTAAGAGCAATCAGACGATCAAGGAAGGCTGTGTCCGCTTCGATATATCCCTTTGGAACTGGCAATATCGGAGGATAAACAGTAAGATCACAATCACTATTACCTCCTGCTCACATCTCCGCATAGGATTGTTTGGTATAAAGGAGGGTATCGTGCTTAAGTTCAGTATAGGAACCTAGGTAGGTTGCAAGATTTTTATAAATATAGAGTGGAATTTGCTTGAAGTAAGGAGCATTATTTACAGGGACAAAGAGTTGTCCAAGCATCGCTAACCACTGATGATAAACCGTCTTGAGGAGAGAACCATCGGCGAGTTCAGCTCTGACTTTTTCTTGTGCTTTGATTTTCTCAGCAGGATAACTGGAAACTTGCTTGCAAGTTCCTATTGCGCAATCTTCATTTTCTAGGACCTGTTTGGACTGAGCTCTCTCTGAAAGCCAGAGATTTACAAGCTCATGCGCTGGTTGATAATTTTCCAAAACATCAGGAACGATCAAAGAAGTTTGCATATTAGGGAGAGTAAGCATTTCTTTGGTTGCACTTCCTGCGGTAAGCTGATCAAAAATGAAGCTGTCAATCGTAAATTTCTCTCCAAAGAAGACAAATCATTCAAGCATCTTTTTGGCGGAATCTTTGTCTGTCGATCAAAGTTCTTGGGTAACATAACGCGCAGATGCGATCTTTTGAGGTTTTAAGTTGGATAATGTCTCTAAATCTGACTCACTGAGCGAAATCTTTCCATCTCTTGAAGCAATAAATTTTTGGAGCTGAGGGATACCAACATCATCACTCTCTCCGATCAAAACTCCAATACTCTCCTGCAATGCAAGGATTGGTTTAAGGAGATCAGAATCCATATTATTAATCATATAGAGTGCGGTTTCCGCTAATTTTTGGTCTCAAAAGTAGAATTTTTCTCTCATGAGCCATTTGCTCGCCATAAAGTAGGTTTTGAGAAAAGAGCTTGTCGTATAATGAGATCTTGGCTTAAACTGAGTGAAATCCTGCTTGATTTGTTTCTGCTGGATAAAAGTTGGACTATATGCCAACAAAAGTGGATCTAATCCATCAAAACTCTCTGCTTTCCAGATTTCAAGCCAAGTTTGTCTCAATGCACTTTGATATTTGGTAGGAACTTGCTTGAGAATCGATTCAAATCTGACTCCAAGGTACTTTTTGAGTTCGTTGTCAGTCATTTCTCATTCAAGCTCTGGATCCTCGAGAGTAGTATCTGGTCTATAGATACCATCTTGCCTCTTTTCAAAAAGAGCTTTGAGTTCATCATTGCTTGGCAAAAGTGCATAAGGAATTGCTCGATATGCAGTAAGAAAGGAGGCTTTTTCAGTCAGATTTTTAGACTGTTTTTTGTCTTGAGAAAGTGCGAGAAAATGCTTGAAAGATTTTTCACTGAGCGTCGCAAGGGTAACTCTTGCTGAACTTTCCTCAAAATACTTGAGCTCATTAGAAAAAATCTTGTGAAAAACATGGAGCAAAAGATCATTGGTCACAAAGAGAGTATTGAATGGATATCTTTTGACATAAAGCTTTGGATCAACATCCTCTCGATAAAAAGAGCTTTGTGAACTTATTTCACGGATTCTCTGAACCCACTCCTCTTCCGCATACTGTCCAAATTCTTCAGTATACGAAGGGGTTGGAAAACTTCATAGATTAAAAGGCATAATTCCTACTCCGTACTTTTTGATCTGAGCAATGATGGTTCAAGTAAGAGGATGATTATTGATACCATCGTATTCCCCTGTAAGGGTAAAAGTTTTTCCTACTTGAAGATCTTTTGCTGGGATTTCTATACTTGAAGTCCCAGGATAGGGAACAAGGCTTGCTGGACCTCAGCATTCTTTGAGTTGTTTTACATCTTCCTTGGTTAGAGAATATTTTCTAGTCCATGGCTTGTTATATTCTGCTTGCTGGATATCTTGACCATTGATCATTTGTGAGAAGTCAGGCTTTTTCATAGCCTTCTCATAGCTAAGATTTGATCAAGTCGTTCCAAAGAGACTTCAACCAGAAGATGGGACTCAAGGATTGCTTGAAGGCACTGAAGACGATGGCAAACAACCTGTCAACATCCCAATCCCCAACAAACAGAAGAGAAATCTGATTTTATTCATGGCGATCACTTTAGAAGATAAAGAATAGTTTAGCTATATCCATTTTAAGGAGTAATGCAATACATAATTCTGATTTTTCAGCTTGTTTTTGAGTTTTTTTTTCATAAAATACTGACAGACTTTTAGATTTTAATATTGTGAAATATGACGACTCGAGCTCAACTGGCTGAAGCTCTTTTCCCAGACACAAAAGAGAGTATCCAAGATCTCCTTGATCGCTATCCTGCCAGATCAAATACCAATCCTGTTCTGCGTTTTGCCCCCTCTCCTACAGGTTTTTTGCACTTTGGGGGATTGTATACAAGTTTTTTGTGCTGGAAATATGCGAAACAAACAGGAGGAACCATCTACCTTAGAATCGAAGATACTGATCAGAAAAGAGAAGTAGAGTGAGCTACTGCACTCTTGATCAACTCTCTCAAGAAGTTTGGGATTAGCTTTGATGAAGGACCTATCGGAGAAAACAATGAAGAAATCTGATCTTATGGTCCCTATGCTCAGTCTCAAAGAGGTGATATCTATCGTGTATTTGCAAAACACTTGGTAGCTCAGGGACTCGCATATCCATGCCGAATGAGTGAAGAAAAGCTCAATGAGATCAGAGAATTTCAAACTGCAAACAAAATTATTCCAGGTATCTACGGACAGTATTCAGAGCGAAGAAATGCAACTCCAGACCAACTTTTAGAAAAATTTGAAAATGAGGGTCAGAGTTTTCCTGTTTTGAGATTTCGTTCTCATGCTGATACCAGTAAGAAAATCACTTTTTCTGATCTCCTCAGAGGAGAAATCAATATGATTGACAATTATAACGATATCGTAATTATCAAGGGAGATGGACTGCCAACTTACCACTTTGCTCACTTGGTTGATGATACTTTGATGAGAACAAGTTTGGTACTTAGAGGAGAAGAATGGCTGACTTCTGTACCACTGCACTTACAGCTTTTTGCTGCATTCGATCTGCCAGCGCCACAGTACGGACATCTGGCACCAATCTGCAAGCTTGAAGATGGAAAAAAGAGAAAACTCTCAAAAAGAAAAGATCCTGAAGCAAATGTAGAATACTTTTTTGAGGCAGGATATGCACCTCAAGCAGTACTTGAATACATTATGACTCTCGCAGATCCAAGTTATGAAGATCGAAAAAGAGAGGATGAACATCGTCAACTGTCAGATTTTGATTTTTCTTTGGAGAGAATGAATGTATCTGGTCCACTCTTTGATTTTGTGAAATTGCAAAGTATCAATAATAACTACCTCTCTGCTCTCTCGACTCAAGAGCTCTACGATCAAGGACTCAAGCGAGCTCAGCAGTATCAACCTGCACTAGCACAACTTATGACTGAGGATGCTGAATACACTCTTGCTGCGCTAGATATTGAAAGACATACTGAGAAAGATCCAAAGAGATTTACTCTCTATAGCGATATTGAGAAGAATATTAAATTCTTTTACGATAGTGAATGGGAAACTATAAAAGCTGAAAAGGCTGACTTCCCAGAAGGTATTGAACTCTCGACTTGGAAAGCCTTTGCTGAAGACTATGCCGCCAATTATAGCTTGGATGGGGATGTACTTACTCGATTTGAACAGCTCAAGACTATCTGAAAAAAATACGGATTTGCTGCAAACAATGCAGAATTTAAGCAAGGAGGTTTTGTAGGAAAGGTAGGAGATTTGGCGATGTTCCTCAGAATCCAGCTCTGCTGAGCAAAGCAAACTCCAGACCTCTTCTCAGTGATGAAGGTTTTGGGAGATAAGAGGATTAAAGAGAGACTCTTGGATTTGTAATCATTTAGATCCTATAATACATCCCTAGTTTATGAAGAACGATAAAAACAGCTTTGCGTATCAAGAAAATAGACCCATTAATTATCAAAAAGGATTTGTAAAGGATTTGAAGATTTACTAAAATTATTATCAATGAATATGACAAAAGAACTATTACCTATACAATGACTCTTGGATGATATTTATAGCCTCTCGCATAGAGAACATATGAATAAAGTACTTTATTTGGAGACGAGAAGAAAAAAAGCACAAGAAGTAAAAAGAAGACTCGAAGACCTCTATGAAGCTGAAAAAATCTCTAAACCTCTCTATAAAGAAATGAAACAAAAAGCAAATCAGATTTTATTTGAAAATTTTAGCAAACAAATCTTACCTAAACAAACAGGGATCATTACTGCCGAAAACCAGAAGAAAGAAGATTACCTCAATCCTGGGAAACTAGAAAACCTTAAAGTACTTGAACCGAGACAATATATTGGGATAGATCCTAGTGCTGAAACTGATTTAGACGCTCCATCACTCGTTACTGCAATTACCCCTCCTGAATATGAGCAACCTTGGCATGATCATTGAGAAAATTGGGAACTTACCTTTTATACTTGACCATCAATAGGGAAATACCAAACTGCTGGAGTCGAACATGAAATCAATGCTGATTTTGGAGATATGATTATCTTTCCTCCTCAAACCTGGCATACTATAAAAAATCCAACATCTGAAGAAGTTATGAATATGTCAATAAAACTTCCTTCTGCACTCTTGGATAGGGGAAAAGAATATAAATGAGCACTAGGGAAAGGAGAAAAAAGAAGTCTAGTAGAAACCGGAGATCATCAATATAGTTTAGACATTGAGGATATTTGAGTACCTTATAATATCAATGTTTATTCCTTTGATAAAGTAAAAAACGTTCATCATATAAAAAATAGCTCTAAAAGTCTGATTTACCCTCTCTTGTGAGCTGAGTTTCTCGTAACTTCTCCTACAATTGGCAAAAAAGTATTGAGATTTAGGGATGCACTCGTTTTAGCTTCTGGAGAAGAAGTTCTCTTGGAACAACTAGGTTCAGCTACAACCTATGTTTACATGGTAAGCTTAACGGAATAAGATTTTATCGAAATAAACATTCAGAAATTGAAATAACGGTATCTCACTTAAATTTCTTCTTGACCTTTTCTTTAAAAAACTTATAATAATATTATCAAAAGTAAAAATACATAAACAAGACCAAAGTATCCAAAGTCTGGGCCTGAAAAGAGCCTTAATAGGGATATACAACTACAATGAAAACAAAAATTCTGATCATCCTCCTGCTGATGGGAGTAGGTTTCCCGCTTATCAGCTCAGCCAAACTCCTGACGCTCTCATTAGAGAAAAGCAATCCCCTTGAGAATCTTGTGACAGCAGCCCACTCAATCGCAAAACTGGAAGGAGCTCCTATCTCTTTTGATAATACAAAAGAGTCTGTTGAACATTATAGAAGAGAATCCAGCAATAGCGATACCTCTTTTGATACTGTAAAAGAGTCCGTTGAAAATGATAGAGGAGAATCCAGTAATAGCGACCCTGTGCTGGCATTTATGGTTACTCTGGTTTTATACATTATTTGGGAGATAATGTTTGATGTTATCAAGGAATTAGGAGATTCGCACAGTAAAGAAAATAAGTTAACAGCAACTCATTTGACTTTCATTGGCATAGTCTGCCTTTTGTGTCCTATAATTTGCTTTAATCCTTATATAGGAGTTCCAGGAACGCTGAGAACCCTATTCGTTATGGCATCGTTTTGGAAAACCGACTGCAAGAAATAATTGTAAGTCGGTCATTCAATAAGCGTATCGCTTGTTGTTTGGCTGACTTTTTTCTATTAAAGAAAAAACTGACCTCAAAAGAACGTCAGTCTTTTTTATTTTTTGAAATACTACATCTTTGTGTGGAATGTTCTTTCGATCACCTCAAGCTGATGAGCCTTTGAAAGTCTTACAAAGTTTACTGCATATCCAGATACTCTAATAGTGAGTTGAGGATATTCTTCTGGATGTTCATACGCATCCATAAGTGTTTCTCTGGTAAGTACATTTACATTGAGGTGATGAGCTCCTTTTCCAAAGTATCCATCCATTACAGATACGAGGTTTTCAATTTGTTCTTCTCTTGCTTGTCCAAGTGAAGTTGGAATCATTGAGAAGGTATTTGAGATTCCATCTTGAGAGTAATGGTAGTCAAGCTTTGCAACTGAGTTGAGTGAAGCAATAGCTCCTGAATGGTCTCTACCGTGCATTGGGTTTGCTCCTGGAGCATAAGGTTCTCCAGCTTTTCTTCCATCTGGGGTAGCTCCAGTATTTCTACCATACATTACATTTGAAGTAATAGTAAGGAGTGAAAGTGTTGGAGTAGCATCTTTATAAGCCTTATACTTTCTAAGCTCTTCCATGAAGAACTTTTGTACTTCTACAGCCATAGAATCTACTCTATCATCATCGTTTCCATACATTGGGAATTCTCCCTCAGTCTCAAATGATTTTGCAACTCCATTTTCATCTCTAATAGCCTTTGTCTTTGCAAATCTAATTGCAGAAAGCGAATCAGCTACGATAGAAAGCCCAGCAATACCATAAGCAATATCTACTCCGTAATTTGAGTCCATAAATGCCATCTGAGCCTTTTCATAGTAGTATTTGTCGTGCATGTAGTGGATAATATACATTGTCTTTGCATATACTCTTGCTACATTTTCCATAGCCTTTTTGAAGTTAGCCCAAACTTTGTCATAATTCAGACTTCCATCTTCATTATCTACAGACTCAAAAAGTGTAGGATCCATTACTTGTACTCCTTCATCTTCTTCTTTACCTCCATTGATAGCAAGGAGAAGTGTTTTTCCAAGATTACATCTTGCACCAAAGTGCTGGATTCTTTTTCCGATCTCTTGATAAGATACACAACATGCGATACCGTAGTCATCACCTCCTCTAATAGGTCTCATGATATCATCATTTTCATACTGAACAGATGAAGTATCGATAGAAACCTGAGCACAGAACTTCTTGAATCCTTCTGGCAAAGCATTTGACCAAAGTACAGTTAGATTTGGTTCTGGAGAAGGCCCAAGGTTGTACAAAGTTTGAAGAAATCTGAATGAGGTCTTTGTTACCTTTGTTTTTCCATCGTGGAACATTCCTCCGATAGATTCAGTCACCCAAGTAGGATCTCCACCAAAGATTTCATCGTAAGCTCCTGGTCTAAGATGTCTTACGAGTCTAAGTTTCATCACAAAGTGGTCAATGAATTCTTGAGCTTCAGCTTCTGTAATTTTTCCAGATTGAAGATCTCTTTCAATATAGATATCTAGAAATGAAGACACATTTCCAAGAGACATCGCTGCACCATCTTGTTCTTTAATACCTGCAAGGTATGCAAAGTAAGTCCATTGAATAGCTTCTTGAGCTGTTTCTGCTGGTCTAGATACATCAAATCCATGATCAGCTGCCATCTTTACAATATCTTTCAATGCTGAGATTTGCATAGAGATTTCTTCTCTAAGTCTTACTTTTGCATCAGTCATATTACCACCAATAGCCTCAAAATCAGCTTTTTTAACTGCTATGAGTGCATCAGCTCCGTAAAGTGCGAGTCTTCTGTAGTCTCCAATGATTCTACCTCTAGCATAATTGTCTGGAAGTCCAGTTACGATATGTTTTGATCTATAGAGTCTAGATTCTGCATCATATGCTGAGAATACTGCATCGTTGTGGTTTTTTGCATAATGGAAAATATCTTTTACTCTAGGAGCAAGTTCGATTCCTCTCTCCTTAAGTGCATTTTCTACTACTCTTACTCCTCCAAATGGCTTGATACCTCTTCTCAATGGAGCATCAGTTTGGAGACCTACGATAGTTTCGAGTTCCTTTTTGATATATCCAGGCTTGTGCGAAGTGATAGTTGAAATTGTTTCAGGATCAGCAGATCTGAGCCCGTTTCCGTCTCTTTCTTCTTTGAGACATTTTTTTACTTCTTCCCAAAGTTCCTTAGTTCTTTCGGTAGGACCTGAGAGAAAAGATGCATCTCCTGTATAAGGAGTGATGTTTTCATAGACAAATTTTCTTACATCGATCGTTGTCATAAGTATAACATATGGTAAAAAATAAAACATTCTTGAGGGCGTCAAAGGTTTTTCTCTAAATAAAGTAGATAATACCTTTTAGTTTTTTCAAACTTTTCACACCAGAAAAGAGTATAATAATATTTTCTTAATTTGCAACTTAATACTATTTTTTTCTAGAATTTATTTTTAATAAAAAATTGAATACAGCGTATTTTATATATCAAACATTCTTATGTCAAGGGGAACAAATAAAAAACGAGATCAGAATTTTCTCTTTTTGAAAAAATAGATATACTTAGGTGATTTATCTTTGATGTGATGCAAAAATGAACAATAATGCATTTTCAATACTCTTTGGAGAGCTTCCTCAAGAAACTGAAGTTTCTATAGAAAAGACTCAGGAAACTACTCCTAAAGTATCTACTCCTGTAATACCAGAGCAGGTGGTAGAAACGCAAAAAACTGAAGTTCAAACAACTCTTGAAGAGAAGGTAGATTCTCCTAGAGTTTTTGTTGCACCATCAAAACAAAAGACTGAAAAGAAAAAGAAGAATAAGTCTGATTTTTTACCCCTTTGATTACTCAGAGAAAAGTTGAAAAACTTTTTCAAAGAGACCAAAGCAATGATTATTATCTTTTTAAGTATTTTGTGTGTTTTCTACTTTTTTACCAATGCACAACTAGTATTTTATACTTTTAAAGATGCTTTCACTAGCGTAAATGCCGCAGAGCTCCATCAAATTTCAGAAACCCTGATGCACAATGCTGCAGATAATACACAAGAAGACAATATTAAACAAATTGAAAAAAGATTTGCTGAAATCCAAAATGAACACACAACAGGAAATATCCTCTCTCTAGGAATGGACGAACTTGTACAAGGGAAGTCTCAAGACCTCAACTACAATATCCTCCCTCCAACTAATAGACTTATCATCCCCGATCTCAATATCAACGTTCCTCTTATAGATACAGAAAGCAATGGAAGAGTTGATTTTTCTCAAGAGAATTTTGATGATGAACTCACAAAAGGTGTCGTAAAATATCCAACAACTCCTACTCCTGGGAACAAAGGAAATACCCTTATCTTTGGACACACCTCTACTGAATGGTGGAAAAAGAATGAATACGGTGTAGTCTTTAGAAATATTCCAAAACTCAAAGTAGGACAAAGATTTCAAGTCGTACGAAATGGCCAACTCACAACCTATGAAATGGTTGAAAGAAAAGTTGTTTTACCAAAAAATGTAGAAGACTATTATCATCAGTTCTCAGAACAAAACGAAAGTTATCTTACTTTGATGGGATGTTATCCAATCGGAACTGCAGACAAGAGAATGATGATTGTCGCAAAAAAAATTCCTAATCCATAAAAAAAGAAAAATCTGAACTTAATCAGATTTTTTTTATTTTAAACCATTTATTTAATAAATCCTCCAGACTGGATATCTCGTAATTTTTTGTAGATACCATCTGGCTTTTGGATAAGTTCTGAATGCGTTCAGCTTTCAACTATTTTTCATTGATCCATTACGATAATACGATCCATTTTCATAATCGTAGAAAGCCTGTGAGCTATAATGATTGAGGTCTTGTTTTTCATGACTTCTGCCATTGCCTCCTGAATATATTTTTCCGATTCACTATCCAAAGCTGAAGTTGCTTCATCCATAATCAGAATTGGTGCATTTTCTATAATCGCCCTAGCTATAGCAATTCTCTGCCTCTCTCCTCACGAAAGCTTAATTCCCCTTTCTCCCACCAAGGTTTCATATTTATCTTCTAAATGATCGATAAAGAGATCACACCTTGCCATCTTGGCAGCAGCTTTGATTTCATCATCACTTGCATCTGGACGGGCATAAGCAATATTTTCTCTAATAGAACGGTGGAAAAGAATCGGATCCTGAGGAATCATAGACATTGCGGATCTTAAAGATTCTTGTGTAATTTCAGCGATATTTTGATCATCAATCAGAATTCCCCCTTTTTGAATATCATAAAGCCTAAATAGAAGCTTGGTAATCGTAGACTTTCCGCTACCAGAAGCTCCAACAAGAGCGACTCTTTGACTAGGCTTGATATGGAGTTTCAAATCATGGAAAATTTGGTTTCCTCCGTAGCTGAAATCTACTCCTTCAAAGTGGATTTCTCCCTGTTTTACTTTCAACTTTTTGGAGCTTTTGTCTTGGATTTCATGTGGAGTATCAATAATTTCTACAATCTCTCAAATTTCAGTAATTCCCCTAAAGATTTGTCTTAAAGTCTGCCCGATTCACCAAACAGAATCGATAATTTTAAGTACATAAGTTTGCAAAAGGACAATCATACCTATTGTAATTACACCTTTTCACCACATTTGCAAAGCTACATACATAATTCAAATCTGCATAAAAAGAGTAAAAAGTGAAGCTACTCCCCAAATCCAAATAGACTTAAAATACTGTATTTTTCTCGCGTGGGCAGCTTGATGATTTAGTTTTGCATAGGACTGTTCTTCTTTTGTTTCAGCAGCAAAAAATTTAATAGTAAAGTTATTGGCAAGAATATCTGATAATAAACCTCCCTGCTCACTATCTAAAGCATTTGCTTTTTCTTGATAAGGATGGATAAAAACATAGAGCTTATATTGAACAAAAGAAAAAATAATAACCATAAGCAAAAGAACTAAGGCAAGGAGAATACTTTCCTTAGCAATAATGATCAAAATAAAACCAATATTAATAATAAAAGGCAGAACATTCCAAGAAAAAAGATCTGTCATCGTTTCAAAAGCAGAAACCCCCTTTCTTACCTTAGTAATTAAAGATCAAGTAAAATTATTGGTAAAAAACTGAAAAGAATGACCTTGAAGCTTCTGGAGGAAAGTATTATTCAACCATTCTTGGATATTCATTTGAAATGAAATTACAAAATAGTCATAAAGTCTATAGGTAACAAAATTTGCAAACTGAATCCAAAAAAGAATAACTAAAACACCTATCGCATGTACCAAAAGTTCCTCCTTAATCCCACCTATCTGAGTAATAGTATCAAAAATCTCTTTATAGAAAAGAGGAGGGACAATCAAAAGAATCATCCCTAAAAGTTTCATGATGAAAGCTACTAGTCAAGATTTCCAAAATTGCCTATAAGATTTCCATAAATACCTCAAAGCAAGCTGAGCGTTTTTCTTGAAGTTATTTTTATCCGTATATTCTGAAGTGTAAGTCATCGGTTTTACTTAATGTTTTAAATGTTCAAAAAATCTGTTCATAGAAGTGATAATTTCCTGTTGAGCTTCTAAAATACTTCCAAAGCCTCTTACTTCCACTTTGTCATACTTCTCATGCCCAAGGAATTTAATCTGCTTGAAAATAGTGAAGAGCTCTTCTTTCATGTGATACCCTAGGTTGTCAATATGATGAATTTCATTCCATCTCGAATCTACATCTCAGGTAAGAGCTGCAATAATCTTTGGATCATCTCCGGCATTATCAGAAGTATAGAGAATTCCAATTGGTCTTGCTTTGATCAAGCAACCGGTAAAAGTTGGATTGGTCGTTAAAAGGTGGACATCACAAGGATCACCATCTTCAGAAAGCGTTTGCGGAATAAAACCATAATCTACTGGATAATACATACTACTATGAATCACGCGATCAAGTCTAAAACAACCAAGATGATGGTCGTATTCATATTTATTGTTAGAACCTCTAGGAACATCGATGACTACATTGAAATAGCTTTTTTTCGTCTACAAAAGTTGGAAGGTCGTTTACAAGATGTATTTTTTGATAAAAAATAAGATAAATGATTTGAAAAGTATAGTTTTTTTGGATTTGATTTCAATAAAAAGATTCCTATACTGCCTAGATCTTCCAGCTAGAAATACATAATATTCCGCTATAAAAAAATCTCCCTAGGAAATACCTAGAGAGTTTTTAATTCATAGAGCCTTTTCTACCAATGACAGATTTTTTAACGAAAAACTCCTTTTGTGGATAGAGGGATGAGTTCCATTCTTCTTGGAGACAAAAAAACGATATTTATACTCTCCAGTTTCTTTTAAGACAACTTTCCCAATAAATTCAGAATATTTCCTATTGGGAATAAGCTTCTGATAGGTAATTTTTCCTGAGGGAGTAGTCCATTTTATCCAAATATCGTATCGAGAACAATAAATTGCCCTTACTTTGAATCGATAGTTATGATTAGCACACTTATCTGGAGGAAGGATTTTATAATAGGCTGCAATCATAGGATCATAAGCACTATCCGACATACCGAAATGCTCCATCTCCAGCTCTTCTACAGATTTTTTCTGACTCTTTTCTTGTGTACTATCATCATGGTCAGATTTTTGAGCTCCTTGAGAACAAGAAGAAAATACTCCTAATAAAAAGATTGAAGAAATCAGATTACTAAGGAATACTTTTTTTAAAAAGTTTCTATTCATCATATTTGTTTTGAATGAGTATTTTTTACTTTGTGTTTTTGTAAATGGTAGTTTAACTCTTTTCTATAAAGAAAGAAATAAACAAACTAGCTATCACTATATCATATTATTATACTTTTTTGTTTAACAGCGATGGATTACAATATCCTTTTCCCATAAAATGTCAATCTTATTTTTAATAAAAAAGACATCTTAGTGATGTCCTTCTTCATTATATCTAGCAATAGAGGTTTCAAGTTCTTCTTTTACTGCATCAAGATCTCCAAATCCTCCAATTACAATTTTATCATATTTCTTCACTTCAAGTTTTTTGATTTCTTTGAAGAGGATTTCAAGCTCCTTTTTCTTGTGAGCTCCAAGATCATCGATCGTCTGGATTTCATCAAATCTAGGATCAACCTTACTTACTGGCACTGCAATGATCTTTGGATCTTCTCCAGCGTCATCTGAAGTATAAAGAATTCCGATAGGTCTCGCTTTTACTACACAACCTGTGAAAAGTGGATTAGTAGTATAAAGACATACATCACAAGGATCTCCGTCCTTTGAAAGCGTCTGAGGAAGAAACCCGTAATTGAATGGATAGAACATAGAGTGATGAACTACTCTATCAAGCACAAAACATCCCATTTCGTGATCGTATTCATACTTATTATTACTCCCTGCGGGGATATCAATTACTACATTGAGAATTCCAGCTTCCTTATCCGCATAAGTTGGGATATCATTTACCATATTCATCATTTGTTTTGAGAAATAGAAAAAATAAAAATCTGACTCTAAGATAGAGATTTCTCATTTGATTGCAAGAGGAAAGATTATATTTTTTGAACAAAGAAACTTTGAATCCTTTGCAAAGAAAGGTCAGCAATGAAGGCTTCAGGATTTTGAAGCTGTTTTTTATTGAGCAATTGAGCCAAAATATTTCACTTATTGGAAACAAGATTTGCATGATAATAGGCTTTAAACTGGCAGAAAAACGATCAATCCAACTTTTGCATATGCTCAAGTGCACCTTGTGAAAAAATAAGATAAGCCGCCTCTTCTCTCAAAGAATAATAATGCTGATAAGGGAAATAAAGTTTTTCAACATACCAAGTCTGATAGTCTATTCGTGCAGAACTCAGCCTTTGCAGAAAATCGAAGAAATACCGATCTTGAGCTGAGAAAAAAGGAATTGAAAATAATGAATAAGAAACATTATCAAGCAAAATCTGTATATTTTTCAATGGAACCCTTGAAGAAAATTGATGGGTATTATTTTGATACTTTTGCTCGATTTTGTAATTCTGATCAAGGATAAGATAGTTATTGTAATAGTTTTGTTGATAAGTTCTAATTTCTGAGAGGCTTGGATAAGCTCGATCCTGCTCTCCTTCAAACAGATCTCGCAAACGATCAAAAAAACTTTGATCAAAAAGCTCATCCTCCAACCTCTGTTTTTCTCTCTCAAAATCTGCCTTTTTAATCTTTTGAGAAAGTAATGGGAGAAATTCTTCTAGATATTCTTTTTTTTCAAAAGAAAATTGTGTATAAAATACCAAACACCTCGCCTCAAAAGTCTGAGAATGATTGAGAAATTTTACATATTCTTTGAGAAATAAGGATCCAATACAATGCTCGAGTAAATGAGAAGTCCCATCTTTTCTGTGCATTTTGGGAGTATAAATAAGGATATGATGCATAAAACACACTACATTACCATTTAAAAAGATGTCTCCAGATTTTGGCGGCAACCTGAAATCTTGAGCTAAATTGCGAGACCTCCAATTCCTTTCGACTTTATTGAATACTCTTCAGCATTATACCTCCCTTGTGTTTTTTAATTCACAAACAAGGATTATTGTAACAGACTTCACTCTTGCACTGTAGAATATATAGATCATTTCTAAAAAGTCAAGGAAGGGAAAAATACAAAAACTTGCATTCTCAGACCAAAACACTACAAACAGACTAATTATTTTTATCTTTGCAAAAAAATATGTTTCATTTTCTCCACTGAAAAGTTCAAAAAATCTGATCTGAAAGCTTGATCATTTCTGACAATTTCGGTATTCAGGCACTTTATGCTGGGAATCAAAAGGAGGGAGATTTTTTCCTGTATCCGTATATGGACGAAAATAGAAAGTCAGTTTTTTATTTTGCTTTTGATAGTCAAGAGCAAAAGAGCAGTTTTGAACAAATGCTAAAAATATCTGGAGTCTGACCTAAGACCGCGTTTCAAATTTGTCAGTTGCCAACTGGGGAACTCAAAGAAGCAATTGACAAGCTTGATGCGAAGTTTTTCCAACAGATTCCTGGCATCTGACCTAAACTTGCAAAAAAAATCATCCTTGAACTCAAAGGTACTTTTGACTTACAACAAGCTGAAAGTATCGATACCAAGCACAAAATTTTCAAATCTGTGGTCAAAACTCTCAAAAATCTCGGCTATGATGCAACCAAAGTACAAGAAGTCCTCAGAAATTACGAAGGAGATTTGGATCAAACTGATCTAAGTGAAGTGGTAAAATGGACTATTTCGAGATTATAAGAAAAACTGAGACCAGAATTCATTTTTTTTAACTTTTTTTCTTATCATTTTTTTCAAATCTTTTTCTAAATTTCATAAAGAAATTAAATACTATTTTTTATAATTTTCTGTCTTGATTTTGAATAGGGTTTTGCTATAAGTGAAAGCAAATAGCAATCAGTTTTATTTTTACAAAAATACAAAATGTGATTTGAAGAAAGCCTACATAAAAAAATGGTCAAAATCGTGCTTTGAGGACTTGCCCCCATCGAAGAGAATCAGGCTCTTTCAGCTTCTGAAATCAAAAAAAGCTGGAGACCAAGCTTTCAAAGAATCCAATCTTTTTTTGCTCAAGGAGTAGAAGAACTCAGAAGAGACCTCAATAAATCGGCAGCAAAAAAAGAAAAGAAAACTGACACACAACACAAATAATCTCCTCTCTTTAGTTGATCACATGTAGATATGGCAAAGTATAACTTGGAAACGATCGTTTCTCGAGCAAAAAGAAAAGGATTTGTATACCCAAACTCAGAAATCTATTGAGGACTGGCAAATGCCTGGGATTTTGGTCCCTACGGATCTTTGCTCAAAAAAAATATCTCAGACCTTTGGGTTAAGCACTTTACTCAAGAGAGAGACGATGTAGTTTTTATGGATACGGCAATAATTGCACATCCAACGACCTGGCAAGCAAGTGGACATCTTGCTTCATTTTCTGATGCATTGATCGATGATAAGAAAACAGGAAAGAGATTTAGAGCTGATAAAATTATTGAAGAATATTTTGAAAAAGTAAGAAACTGACTTTCTGATGAGGACCTTGCCTCTAAACTTCAGGTTTCAAATCTTTCCCCTGAATCTTGGGGGAATGAAGGAATGAAAGCCTTCATTGAAAGTCATATTCCTAACAATCCAGAGACATGAAATCCTGCTGAATGGACAGAATGTAGAAACTTTAACTTGATGCTTGGAACCAACCTTGGTCCAGTAGCTGACGAGAGTTCAAAAGTTTACCTTAGACCAGAGACTTGTCAATCACTCTTTACGGACTTTAAAGCAGTGCTTGATAGTACAAGAAATAGAATCCCATTTGGACTTGCACAAATCGGAAAAGCATTTAGAAATGAGATTACTCCTGGGCAGTTCCTCTATAGAACAAGAGAGTTTGAACAGATGGAAATTGAATACTTTGTACCTGCAGATCCTGATAAGGCAATGGCCATCTACAACCAATGGAAAGAAGACTGTATGCATTACTGGACTAAGATCATTGGGATCAACCCAGAAAATCTCAGGTTTAAAGACCATGATAAACTTGCTCACTATGCCGCAGCTGCTGTGGATGTAGAGTATGCTTATCCTCGAGGATTTGGGGAGATTCAGGGGATCCACAACAGAACTAATTTTGATCTTACTCAACACCAAGAATATAGTAGTAAAGATATGCAATATACTGATCCATTTACCGGAGAGAGATATATTCCTCGATGTATTGAGGCGAGTTTTGGTCTCGGTCGTCAAGTCATGGTAACTATGCTTGAATTCTATGATGAAGAACAGCTTGAAGACTGAACTTCTCGTGTGGTTATCCACTTTCCAAAACAACTTGCTCCGATCAAATTTGCAATCCTTCCTCTCATCAAAAAAGATAGTGATCAAGTACAAATTGCTGAAGATCTCTTCAAGAAACTGAGCAAAATTTGTAAATGTGAATACGATGACAGCGGAGCTATTGGAAAAAGATATAGAAGACAAGATGAAATCTGAACTCCTTACTGTATCACTATTGATCAGCAAAGTAAAGAAGATGGAACAGTTACCCTTAGAGATAGAGATACTATGGAACAAATCAGAGTTAAGATTGAAGATTTGCCAAACTATTGTTAATATACGCTATTTAAAAAAAGAATCTGACAAATAGTCAGACTTCTTTTTCTTTTTGAAAAAAACCCTCTCTTTTGAGAGGGCTGTACCTGTACAATGTTAGTGTACAGATTAGGGGGTGGATTACAAGGCTACTTGAAGAATATGATGATTTTTTCTACTTTGTTATTCCCCCCTGATACTACTGCATTAAGAGATATTTTATTATTATGAGTATCATTTTTACAGAGGTTTTTAGCTGGGAATTTTATTCAACCGTTCCCTATAAGTTGGAGATTGCAAAGAGGATACAGATATTCATTTACAGCATCTGTTGGGATTTTCGCATATTTATCTATCCATCAAACAGTCTTTCAATCAATTCCAATAAAGAGATTAGCTACTTTAGAAAGTGGTTTACTCGTAACAAGCATAATATAAGCTTGTTTCCCATTTTTTGGAAGATCAAAGCTAATCCTGTTTTTGTGCAGATAATTATGCATTGTTGTATTATTTTCTGCTCAAGATTTTGCATTCATAGCTGGTTGGTTAGTAGGAACGGCTACAATATAATCCTTTCCAGCTTCTCCATTTTCTAGGAGATAGTCTAGGTAGCTCCTTGGATCTGTTGCTGATTCTATAGTAATATCTTGGTCTCAGGTTATTACATCTCAAGTCAAGGTATCTGTAGTTGTTCAAGTTGTTGATGAAATTTTTATTGTATCTGATATTTCATCTACTTTATGATGAATGATTTTTGTTTCTTGCATATTTTGATACAAACCTACTCAAAGAAATATAAGTCAAAGAACAATAAAAGAATAGTTGGGTATTACTTTTGTCCAAAGGTCTTTAGTCTCTTGATTCTTGATTGTCATTTTGTAGTAGTGTACGAATAAAAAAGAAAAGAATCCCTATAGTAAAAATTCAAAATATCACAGTAAAATTAATGTTTTCAAAATATTGTTGTATTCTTCCGCTTAAATTATATTTTTCCTGGACTCTTCCATAAATTCCATATCCCAAAACTCAAATACCTACTTCAATCCATCCTGAGAGATTAATTCAAAATCAATAAAATATAACAGGTAATACAGAAAAAGAAAGGATTTGAATAAAGATAATATTTAGTCACGCACAAATCCATCTTTTTTTATGATAAGAATCGTTGCTCATAAATACACACAATCTAAAGTCAGACTTTTATATCTTTTTTCTTGTCATTTGCAAGAAATAAAAAATCTAACCTTATAACTTTATGTTATCAACTAAAAACTGTGCCAGCTCCTCCTCTGGAATCAGTGCAGATTCTAGGAGTCGGTATTGGTGGTTATGATTAAACCATCAGATATTGGTTGATATTTTATGGATATACTCTTGGAAATCTTCAGTCTTTTTAGTTATTCTAGACATTTATCTTTACTACGATCTTTCCCCTTTTAGGAGAGAAGCTCTTTTCTCTCTCACTATGAGCAAAATACATAGCACTACTCCTATCAGGATCAACAATAAAACTCGCCTCGTTAACATGTTTTCTACAAGGATTTTAACAGCAAAATCTTCTGCAAGTTGAGAAAGCCAAAATACTAACTGAAGCAACCGCTCGATTGGAACTGTCCAAAAGCTCCATCCTGTCATCCTACTCAACACAATACTCATAAATCCACCAATAGTAATCACAGGGACAAGAGGAACGACAAAAAGATTGATCAGGATCCCGGTTAGATTGGTACTTCCGACAAAAAAAAGTAAAATAGGCAAAGTCCCCAGACTTGCTCCAAAAGTAGGTAATCCATATTCTTTTAAGAGCTTTTCAAGGAATAAGAGTCAGACTTTTTGATCTTTTTTTCTCTTTGAAATTAGATTCTCAGTTGAGACTTGTTGTCTGAGAGTATATCGCTCTGAAACAGCGAGGATTCCTACTAGTGCTCCAAAGCTTAGGAGAAAACCTAAATCATAGGCAAGAAAATAGGGATTATAACAGAGCATAAGTACAAAAGCATAACTTATTAGCCTCGATATCTTGACCTCTCTCCCTCGGAATAGGGCAAGCAATGAAAGTACAGACATAATCAGAGCTCTCACGACACTTGAATCTCCTCCTGCAATCAACGCAAAAGCTACTACTCCACAAATAATCACTGCATTTCTCAGATAAAAAGGCAAAAAGAAGAGTACTGCACTTAGAAAGACCACAATCATCACCAAATTCCCTCCACTCACTGCGATAATATGCACGATCCCACTATCAACAAACTGCTGATATTGCGAGTTGCTAAGCTGAGATTTATCTCCAATAAGCATTCCAAGGAGCAATGCTCACTCTTTTGGACTGAAAAAGTCTGAAATCTGACTCCTCACCCAGCTCCTTGCAGTCAGAATTCGATCTTTTTTCTCTTCAAAAGCGGACTTTTTAACTATAAACTTTGGATATAAAGCTCCTTGATAGCCCTTCATCAGCATTCGTTTCTCATAGCTAAATTCATAACTAAGAAAATCAGCCATCTGATCAAGCCTATCCCCACTTGTATTATGAAAAAATCTCTCAGCATAAGTCTTATCTCGATCAATAGATTTTTGAGAAGCTCCGATAAAATATACCTCTCATAACGCTAATAGCTCTGAGGTTTTTAAAGTAAAAACCTTATTATCAGTAATAGATTTGACAATATAACGATCTTGCTTACTTTGCTCAAGCACCTGAAAATCTCCGACAAGGGATTGCATTTTCGGAACATCTCTGGTTTTTTGCCATCAAAAAGTCCAAAAATTCTGACCAATTTCAGGAGCATTATTTCGCCAAAAGATTTGACAGCTCAAGATGGCTATAAACCAAGCTCCCAAAATCAAAACGATGAATTTTCCTCAGATTTTTAGCCCTTTTTTAGTCATCAGAAGAAAGACAGCAGCCACAATAAGCGCAAAAATCAAAAAAACGAGTCCCCATACTAGCGACTGGAAACTCGTAAAAACTCGGATGAAAACTGCAAAAAGAGCAAGAAACATCTGGTTTATTGATAACAAGTTAAAAGGTTTTTATATTTTTTAATTTTGTAAACTATAATTCCAAATTGGATATTTCATAGGAATTCCTGTTGGTTGAGTTTGAGGCTGCTTAAGAGATTGCATGAGCATGAGCAAATGATATTCCAATGCCTCAACTCTTGCTTGCAAAGCGGCAATTTCTTTTTGATTGTTATTTTTTGTGATAAGAACTTCTTCAGAGTCAGATTTTTCATTCTTGTCTGAAGCGATCTCTACAATAAATTCAGGCTCAGAAGCCTTCTCTCCTGTAAGCTCTGCCTCTTCAGCATTAGCACTTAGAGCCCCCGTAAGATTCTCTCCAGTCGTATTTTCATTTTCTCCTGAAAACAAGGCTGAAAGCTGATCTTCTTGGTTGTTTTCTTCTTGGGTTTCAGAGATTGCTTGCTCTGGATTTGCAAGACTAGCCTTTACCTGAGTTGGGATAACCTGGATCCAGAAATCTCTCCCTTCAAGAGTCCATTCTCCAGCACACCAAAAAGCAGCTAAAGCTAGCATCCAAACTACACTTGTCCAAAAAAAAGTTTTCATGATAATATTATTATAAAATAAATACTAATTAATCTCCTCAAAGTCAATTGGCAAAGGCGCTTCAAAACTAATTATTCTCCCATCTAAGTTGGTGAATTGATATTTTCGACAATGAAGCAGCTGCCTTTTGATACCGATTTGCTTATTGAGGATTCTGTTGATCACAGGCTTTCCATAGATCAGATCTCCAAGCACAGGATAATTTTCACTCGATAGATGAATTCTAATCTGGTGCATTCTTCCGCTATAGAGTTTAACTCTCACGAGAGAAATCTCTCAGAGTAAAGGATGTTTACGAGTCTTTTCACATCGGCATTCTGTTTTAGACTCAAGTCCATCACTATCATTGAGCTGCATCTGTGCTCTTGCAAATTTTGCATTGTAGGTCTTCTCAATGGCCTTGTCAATGACAAGATGTTTTGGAAACTTCCCTGCGACTCGCGTCATATAGTTTTTGCTTATTGCACGATCTCTGATGATTTTATTGATGTATTGAAGAGATTCGTAATTTTTTGCTGCGATAAGCACTCCTGAGGTATCCTTATCCAATCTATATCAGAAAGAAGGCTTAAAAGTCTGACTTTTGTCTTTGGTATATCCCTGCTTCTGACAATAAAACTCCAAATAATCATTCATACACGGATCATTTCGATGTTGAGCACTAGGATGAATAACGATTCCAGCCGGCTTATTGAAAACAATCCAATCCTCATCTTCATACAAAATCCAGGTTTGAACCTCATCTAAATCAATTTTCTGAAGTTTTCTTTCCTGCTGCGTCAAAGTCAGCTTTTTATCCTTTTTCCCTAACAACTCTTCTGGAAGCGTCAAAACATCTCCAAGCACCAATCTCGCCTCTTCTTTGGTCTTTCTACCATTGACACGAATTTCTCACTTACGAATTCGAGAATAAATATCCGAAAGCCTTACTTGCGGATAGGGTTTACAGTATTTTCTCAAGAAACGGTCGCATCTCTGATTGGCTTGATCGGCCTGGATCGTAATTTCCATCATAGAAAAGGATATAAAAAATCTGATTTTACTTTTTGGATATTATTAGGGGTATGATTTAGTTTTTTTTCAAGGTTAGATAACAGATTTTAGTCTATAGTTTTTTCACTTAATTGCAAGGTTTTATCCACATTCCATCTCCAAAACTATAAAACTTAAAGTCATTTTGTATCGCAAACTCATATGCTTGCAAGGCATTTTCTCTTCCCATAAATGCACTAATCAGCATCAAAAGCGAGCTTTTTGGTAAATGAAAATTGGAAATCAATTCATCTACAAGCAAAAACTTAACTCCAGGTCTAAGAAAAAGTCTTGTTTGGATAAGGATTTCTCAAGAATCAAGAAAATCAATCTTTTGATCTGGAATAAATTCTTGAACTTTTGAACTATCTAGATCTTGAGTGAGATCATCTCGCCGAGCAACCACAGCTGGATCGAGCGAGGAAATCAGACTTTTTTCTTTTTGGAGAAAGTGCCAAATATAAGGTAAAGACTCTAGATATCTCACCATCGTAGTCCCAACAGGAAGAAGTTTTTTTCAAGTAAGTTTTGCGTTCATAATACGACTTCGGATGCGCATATTGATGATCATAGGCTCAAAATGAAGCTTCTGATTGGTAATATTTTCTTCCCAAACTGGCTTAAAGGTTCCCAATCCAACATGCAAACATACTCGCTCAAAATCCACCCCTCTCGACTCCAAACCAGCAATCAGCTGTGGAGAAAAATGCAAAGATGCTGTAGGAGCAGCAGCAGAACCAAGTTCCTTAGCAAAATAGGTTTGATATCGCTCCTCTTTTTCTTTTTCATATTTTATATAGGGAGGAAGTGGCATTTCCCCATATTTTTCAAGAAAATCTAATAAATCCATCCCTTTGATCTGAAAAGCAATTCCATTTTCTGTAAAAGCAAGACTCAAAAAGCTGACTTTTTCATCGATAATAATCTTAGATCATGGCTTAAAATGCTTTCCATCGGAAACTAAACACTCAAACTGATCTTTGCCAAGCAGACTGTAAACAAAAATTTCCCCCTTATCCAAACTAACCTCAGATCCATTTTTTTTGATGATTTTGACTCAAGAAAGGGGGATTCTTGCCTTAAATACTTTGGTCCTATTGAAAAACATCAAATATTTACTATCCAAATGCTCGAGCAAATTAAGGAAAGTGATTTGAGTATAACTATATCATCAGATTCCATTTTCCTGACAAATAAGGAGTTTTGCAGAATGGACAGGCTGAGCAGGAACCTGAGCTATCAAGGCCTGCGGCAAATCATAATCATAACTTTCAAGTTGCAAATCCTTATCGATCATTTTCAACTAGAGGGAATAAAATGTAGCATTATCTTATAGAAATCCTGCTAGTTTGCAAAGCAAAGGAGAAAAAACACAAAAAACTCCTAGAAAAAACATCAACAAATTAAAAAAAATCAGACTTTTTTTGACTTTTTTATAAAATGTAAATATAATTATTTTGATTTTTATATATAAAGTATTTTAAGAAACTACTTTGTAGATATTTTAATTATTGTGAATAGGATAAGATGAACGAAGGAATGAGAGCTGAAGATCTCCAAAAAAAAGTTGATGATCTCAAAAAACAGAAAGGAGAACTCCTTTCAGACATTGATCAAAGACAGAAATCTCTTGAAGAAACAAGTAATAAAATTAAAGAACTTGAAACTAAAAATCAAGAAGAGACCAAACAATTGATTGATGAGCTCAAAGCGCAGATTCAAGCCAATAAAGAGCAATTAAAGGCAAATGAAGAGGAAATTGCAAGGCTCAACAAGGTTATCAGAGAAACAAGTGCGAAACTTGCAAGTTTTAGTGAAGAAGTAAAAGCTCAAGCTACTCCTTGATTTGAATCTTCTACTAAATCTCAAAAAAAAGAAAATCCTGATCCTCTTCAGCAAACAGCTCTAGAACAAAACTCAACTCCAGAAAATAAAGATCCGTCCTCTTCTCACACTAGTTTGGGCAAACAAACTACGAGCACTACGCTAGATCAAACTACATCATCTCCAAAAGAACAACTCCACCCTACTACTCCAGCTCAAAATACTGAACAAACAGAACCTTCTCAAGATAACTTACCTCCAACAAAGGCAGAAGGCTCTCCTGAAGTTTCTAAAACTCCATCAACAACATCAGTAGGAAAGCAAGCTGAAACACCTCAAAATACTCAAAGCGAAGCACCTGTTTCACAAACACATCAGCCAACTCAAGCACATTCAACAAACTCTGAAAAAAAACAACCTGAAGAAACTCAAAGTAAATCCCCAGTTTCAGAGGCTCCACAACAAGCTCAAGCCGCTGAGACACAAGCTCAACAACCAACTCAAACTGAAACTCAACCAGAACTTAGTGAGGCTCAGAAACTTGCTCAAGTTCAACAAATCTTAGGATCTTTTGAGGCAAAGTTTAGAAACCTTCAAGCAGAATCAAATAGTATCGCAATCTCAGCAGCAGAACTTTCAAGTTTGGATCAGCTTTCTGGGCTACTTCAACAAGCTCCTGTTCTGCCATGAAGCGCTGAGGAAAGAGCACTTTTGATCAATAGTCCTGAATCTCGTAAAGACTATATTGACGACCTCAAAGCTCAAATCAAAGCCGAAAAAAAAGCTGCAAAAGATTTAAAAAAGATCGCAAAACTCCAAGAAGAATTAGCCCGTGTATCAAACCACAATAACTATAACCTCCTTAAGGCGAATTCCCTTGCTAGTATCAATAGTATCTTACAAAACTGAACCTACCTTGATGCAAAGCTTCAGCTTCCTAGAGAACAAAAATTTGCTTTGGAACTCTATAAAAATAGAGAAAAACTTAGATTTCAGCCAAAAGTTGCTCTGACAATAGATGGAAGTACTGTAGAAGTGTATAACTGAAGTATGATCTGACAAGCAGTAGATTTTTGAACTAAGATCGACAACTGTAACCAACCTGTAAATATTGTGGAAAAACTCCTTGTTGAAAACACAAAAATGAGTCTTGATCAAGCCAGATCCACAACAAAAGCAATCACAACCGTCGGGGTACTCGCTGGAGCATTTTATGGGCTCAAATGGCTCTTAGGAGATAAAGATAAGGAATGAAACCGAAGTTTTGGGCTATCTCCTAAAAAGCTCATTACTACAGCAGCAGTCCTCTTTGGTGGAAACGCTCTTTCACAAGCAACTACAGGAAAATGAGCACTCGATCTTGTAAATGAATTCCGAAAAACAGGAAACAACCCATTCACCAGTGGTACGTATGAAAAAGCAAAACCAATTGAACAAATCACTCTTGACCAAACCGCCTCACAAATGGCACTACTTGGTGTTCCTTATGCTCAACTTGCTCAATTTACAGCTCCAAAAAGCTGACCTGTTAGTTCGATAGACCTTGTGGCTCTTCAACGCTACTATGAAGCTCAAATTACTCAAGCAAGAGCTGCCAATCTTCAAGAACAAGTCAATCAGCTTTGAGCTCAACTTTGAGCGATCAAAGACATTATCAATAATCCTAATGCTACCCAACAAATCAACCAAACCCTCACAAGTATGAATCTTCAGGCACAAGACCTTGCAAACCCAGATAATGCTGCGATGACGCTTGATGAACTCTTGTATCAAAATAGCAACAATAGAAAAATTCTGGAAAAATATATGGAGACCAACAATCTGATGATTGCACCTGGTAAAAAAGAGGAACTTATGAGTAAGATCATCTCCAAAGGAACGGTGCTTACTGATCCCATCATGGTTTCACTCAAGGATGATGGACTTTTGATTCCAAATATTCCTGAAAATGCAGAAATTGCAAAGCTTGATCTAACGCCTAACAAAAAACAAGCTCTAGAAGAGGCATTTAGAAATCTTTCCAAAAAGTCAGAATTTAAAAATATCCAACTTTCAGCTCTTAGTGATCAGGAAATAATGTTAAAATCTGACTCTGGAGAAATCGTTCTCAATGCAAAGACTTTGACGATTCCTGGACTCGTAAATAGTGCGGGTCAAGAGCTTCAAATGCAAAATCACGAAGAACTCTTGCATATAGGACTATTCATTAATCAAACCAAAGCAAAGTTTTGGAATCAAATGCCAGACCACACAAAAAAACAAGATAAAGATGGGCGACCTTTTGCTCAGCCTCATGGACGGAACAATTTTACCGCATGGCAGGGGATTATCTTCAAAGGAGCATTATCTACAGAAGAAGTATTAACATCTACTATCCCTAGCTGGGATGATATGAACGACTATCCAACAATTGAAAAAGGAGATGGTAGAGATCACCTAATCAACTATCTGAACAAAGAGCGAAAAAAAGATCATCCTAATAACTATAATCCTACTGCCTCTGAGAAAAAATAATCTACTTAATCAGAAAATATTGATAAAATCAGACTTTTAAATCTTTAATAGATTATCATGAGCGAAAAAATTCAAGAAAAAGATCTTAATAACAAAGAATCTAAAATTAAAGCATGGGTAAAAAAGCACAAAAAATCTATTAGGAATACTTTTCTTGCTTTGTTAGCAGCAGGAGCAATCTATCATACTGCTGATAAATGGACAAGTGCACAAGATAGACTTGAATCAGGAGCTACTGAAGCGAGAATTGAAGCTGTCAGTAATGAACAAAAAGTGCTCATAGAGGCCTACAATACATACTTTGATGAGTATGAAGCAATGGGGAAAAAATTAGTAGAACTTCAAGCTGAAGGAGATCTTGCTGGATATAGAAATGCCTTTGACCAGAGAGAAGCCCTACGAGAAGAAATTAAAAATGTTGAGGAAAGAATTGATAAGCTTGGAAGAAAGCGTCAAGAGCTAGAAATAGACCTCACAGAAGGGAAAGCACAAGCAGCAAGAGATATTACTCCGATTCCTCATGCTAAAGGGAAAGAGAGAAGAACTTTTAAGGAATATCAATAATTTAAATCTGACTTTTTATCTTTTGTATCACCAATATTATGAATACTACAGTTTTTTGGATTGCAATAGTTGTTGTAGTTTTGTTTATTCTTTTCCTTTGTAGAAAGTACCTAGGAAGGATTTTGATCATTTTGATCGCGTTGTCAATGATCGGAGGGATTTTCTTTTTGATCAATCCACAAGGAGCAATGAATCTTTGGAATAGTGTTCAAGGCTCTTCTAACTTGGAAAATGGAGATAAGAATCCTGAAGAATACTCATGGTTTGCCTCTCTTTTTGGGAAAAAGAATCTTGAAACTCCAACAATTGAAACCAGCACAGGAAGCGAAGAAACACTTAGTTGAACAGTAGAAGAAAGTGGGACTCTTGTAGAGGATATAAGCGAAAACATCTCAGGATCTCTCGAAAATATCACCAATAATTTGAGTGGAGATGCACTTGAAACCTCAAAAAAAGAAATCTTCCTTGAAGAAGGAATTGAAAGAGATGAAGCTGGGAATTACGTCTTTGATGCAGAGAAATATGAAGTTTGAGTAGTTGATGGGAAACTCATCATCTCACTAAAAAAGGAAACTCCAGAAGCAGCTAATTCAGAAATTCAAGCAATCGATATTGATTCTGAAGAAGTCATTTCTGAGCCAGTAACACCAAAAACTAAAGCAAAATCTCCAGTTAAGAAAGCTACACAAAATTCATCCGCTGGGCTCTCTGCGCAGGATCTTAGAGAAGCTGAAGCTCTCTTTGGAAAATAGTTTTTAATAACAGTAATAACAAAATAAGCCACTACTCAAGTGGCTTTTCTGTAAAAAGAATTTTTCAATCAAACTTTTCGAAGGTTAAACTTGGAAAGATCTGTTTTAAGAAAAGTTTTCTATGTTGACTGCAAGTTCAAAAGTGAGCAATTTTGAGATAATGTTTTTTGGTCCCATAGCCTTTATGCTGATCAAAATCTCGCTCGAGATAGTTTTTTGCTAGAGAAATCATAAATTGATCCCTCTCTACTTTTGCCAAAATTGAAGCCATTGCTATTCCTCTGATCTTTGCATCTCCTTTGATGATTGTGTCTACAGGGATTTGCAAATCATGCATGAGCCCAAAATCAGTCTTTCCATCAATAAGCAATGAAAAATCTTGTTTTTGTAAATAGTCGGAAAGTAAATTTATCACCTGGTCAAAGGTCAGATTTTTACTTTTTTTTGATTTTTGATCACCAATAAAAGGGCTAAAAATCTGATATAATCCTCTGATAATTGCCATATTGATCGCTCTTGTCACCCCGAAGAGGTCAATCTCAGCGGCACTTGCCTGTCCTGTAGAGCATTGCAACCCCTTGGCCCTCATCTGAGATAATAACTCATAAGAGTGAAATCTCTTTTTTTCAGTGAGCGCCTTACTGTCCTGAAAATCCTGATCTACGCTATCAAACTCCCAATTTAGATCTTCTTTTACCACTCAGACATATAAAGGTCAAGCAAGCGGTCCTCTCCCTGCCTCGTCTATAAAAATTCTCATACTGCATAAATTATCGCATAAACTTCTTTTTTAGTCTCAAATGCTTAGCGCTCTCAACTCCTCTAATGCTCCAATAATCCCTCCAAACGTTTTAATTGGAATCACCTTCTGTTTCCATTCGCGAGCATTTGGCACACCTTTGATATATTGAAAAAGATATTTCCTAAACTCGACAACTGTACGGTATTCTTTATCAGGTTTGATCTTGCTTTTCAATAGTTCTAAATCTGACTCCAGAGGATGATGGAAAATATAGTTTTCAACCTTTTCTCCTTGCTCTTCAAACCAAAGATCACATACAATCATAAGCTCCAAATGCTCTTTAATAATTGCTATCTTCTCATCCAAGCTTGCTTCATGCGGTGTGAAAACTCGAGGATTTCCAATAGCTCATTGCCCAATCATAATCCCATCAAATCCTCGTTGCTTGCTTAACTCTTCTGCCTGGAGATAGCTTGATACGCCTCCATTTGCCATTACTGGGCAATTTACCTGAGTCTTCACCTCCTTAATAAAACTAAAATCAGCATCTCAAGTATAAAGTTGCTTGAGCGTTCTCCCATGAATACTAATCAAATCACAAAAACGAGAAACCTCACTCAAAAATTTGAGCTGCGCAGGCTTATCATCTTCGGTAAGTCAGGCTCTAGATTTTACAGAGAAGGTCAGATGTTTAGAGCTTTTTACTATTGTTGAGAGTCCTTTTATCGTTTCAAGGGTCTCATCACGACGACGAAGCATATCTGATCATCAACCACACTTCATCACCGTATTACTTGGACATCAGGTATTGAGCTCGATACCAGAAAAAAGATCTTGATAGTGATGGACTAGGATCTCAGCAGTCTGCCAAAGCGTCTTTTGATTTCCTCCATAAATTTGAGCGATAGGCTTTTGATCTGGTGTGGTCATAATATGTCTGATGACTTTACTTGGATTGATGATAAAACCATCTGCATTCATAAACTCAGTCCAGAGCTGGAGAGTATCACCATTACTATGATAGTTATCAAAAACCTTCTTGGTAATCAAACGAGTAGCACAATTGGTAACCCCATCCATAGGAGCAAAACAAAGTTTCACAATAATCATAATTAACAGGTAAATATTGGTCATAACTATAAAAAACAGCTTCCAAAAATCAAGTCAAGCACAAAAAAACATCGCTACAAAAAGATCAGATTTTTATTTTTAATAAAAAAAACTCCGAGAGGAAATACCTCTGGAGCATTCCGTTTCGAAAGCCCCAAGCCCGATTTTAGTTAGTGATAATCGGTACTTATCATTTACTGATGCAAATCATAGGTATAGACTATCATCAAAACAAATCTTGGAGCTTTCAAAACTTGTGCTGTCCGATCGTATTGGGTAGTGGATCTGGAAAGCGGTTTTAGGTGGAATACCACCAACATAGTCACCTATTTTGCAAGGGTGTGTAGTAGAACCTTATCACTAAGTGATTATGTTACTGTGATTATACTCACAAAAATAAAAAAGACAAAAAAATCAGACTTCTTTTTACTATTTTACTTGACATTTTACTTATTCTATATTCAATATATCTTATTAAGAAATTTAAAAAAGAGCAAGCTACCCTTACTCTTTTTCCCTTAATTTAGAAAGAGGTATTTTTTACGAAGTAAATAACGCAAAGCAATATTATTTACGAAGTAAATAACACAAAGCGATATTATTTACGAAGTAAATAACACAAAGTGATATTTTTTACGAAGTAAATAACACAAAGTGATATTTTTTACGAAGTAAAATATTTTTTAGTTTAATTTTTCAAATCATCATTACTATCTATCAAAAAAATTTCTTCAATCTTACGATTAAAAATTTTTGCTATTTGAAAAGCAAGCTTTAACGAAGGGTTATACTTCCCCATTTCGAGAAAAACAATTGTTTCCCTTCTTACTCAAACTTTTTGTGCTAATTCTTGCTGCGTCAAACCCAGTTCTAACCTAAATTGTTTGATATAGTTTTGCATAATTTCAAAAAAAATCTAAAAGTCTGATCCTAAAGTCAGGTTTTGTCTGGATGATGAGAATACCATCCTGAAAAGCTTGCCACCAAAAACAAAGATCCAAACCAAAAAATAGTTACAATATCTTTAGCGCTCATCTTATCCAAAAATGAGAAAAACCTATCCAAACAAAGCACTATCGGAACAAGAATCAAAAACACCTGAAATGAAGCCGCCAATGCAGTATATCCAACCTTTTTAAACATTTCATCAGTCTCAATGACAGAATTCTGTTTTTTCATCTTGTTTGCGATATGGAGCATAGTCCCTCATCCTAACAACAATACCAACATTAAACCTACCACTGCAAAATATGCTGGATCTAGAAAATCAAAGGGGATTTGCCTAATTATATTAACAAAAACTCAAAAACCCCAAGCCATGAATAACATTCCTAGAAATTTCAAAAGCTTTTCTTTCCTCATCTTTTTTTTCTTAACAAACTAAAAAGTTATAAATACATAACAATATGTTATATATTTATAACCTACTAAAAATCAAGAGAAAGTTAGATATTTTTAACTTCTATCTGTTTTTACACAATACTTTCCGCATCTCGATTGATTTTAAAGCCTTTTTTGTGGAGCTGGAGCTTGGAAAATACAATATCCATGAAATTTCTGACTTCTTTCCCCTTTATCACTACTTGATACCTATATTTACCAAAGATTTTGTAAATCAAAGGTGGTGTGGTATAAATCTCCAGATCTTTGAGTTGATACTTTTCCTGCAAATAGAGTAATTCTTTGTGAAGCTGATCTACTTTTGTAAAAAGCTTTTCCTCAATCTCATCCTTGTACAAGATCAAGCAAAGTTCTCCATAAGGAGGATAATTATGAGCCTGACGGAATTCATTTTCAACAGCATAAAAATCTGATTTTTGCATCTTGCAAGCCATTCTGATACTATAATGCTCAGGATTCATCGTTTGTACCAAAAAAGTCGGGCATTGATGCTTAACAAAAGCCTCATAGAGAAAATAAAAATTTTTCTCATTTGCATTAAAATCAGGGATATTTAAGCCAATATCTGCATTGAGAAAAATCAAAAGATCAAATTTCCAATTTTTGATCGGCGTAGTAAGCAAAGAAGTTCAAATGATTATTGGATTTTTTGATTGAGACTTGAGGTTATCTAGCTCTGAGGTCAGCTTTTCTATCTTTTTTTGAGATCTGACGGTTTCAGACTCAACAATGAGAGATTCAGCTCAAAACCTTTCTTTAAGCAACTGTGCAAGCTTCTGCGTTCCCATCCCAAATTCTTTGATCTTGGAACTGCCACACTGAGCACAGGCTTGTGGATAGAGATATTGTCTTTTACAGATATGGCAGAGCCCCATCTTCTGCCCGCTTGGGAGAAGATAATAATTGATCGCAACCGAACAATTTTCACACTGAGGAATATGCCCACAGCTATGACAAATTGTCCCTCAAGTATGACCTTTTTTATTGATCAGGATTCAGATTCTTTTGCCTGCTCTGAGATACTTTTCTACTCCTTTTTCAAACAACTCAGAAAAAATCTGATTCTCTTCCCTGAGCATATTTATCAGATAGATTTTTTTGTCTTGATGATTAAAAAGTTCGTAGTTCATAAGGTTCTTCTAAAATAATTCATATAAGTATAATAAAAACCTGACACCGAGGTCAGATTTTATTATTTTTTTACTTCAATCCTAGGTTTTGCGGCCAGAAGAATGGAGAACGAGAGCATCACTTCGTTTCACACATAATCTCTGAGATCAACACTTTACCAGTACCTTGAGTAACTAGCGTAATCTTTCGATCTTCTTTGTATTGATGATCTGGCTGAATCGTATAGCTAAGTGTATAGGAATATTGCCTAGATTTTTTGGCTTCATCGACACTATTGGCAACAAAAAAGAGATTATCTAAGTTTAGATTGCCAACGAGGTTTCTACTGAAGATTCCAAGATTTTTTGCGTTCCAATGATCCTTCCATGCCTTACTTCTCAACAGTGGACCTTGTACCAAAGCATTCATTGCATCAAACTCATTTGCGACTAAATGCTTATAGAACTGTTCTATCAAAGCTGTATCTCCACTACGATCAATGGTTGTTGTTCATTCAGATTGAGTTCACGTTTGACTTCAAGATACTGAAAGAGATGGATTCACTCTCTGAACATTAGCTGATGCCTCTGTAGCAGTTTCTCAACTAACAACATCAGTTGTAGCAACATCTCCTGTCAAAATATTGGTGATACCATTTTCTTGGAGATCTTCTCCTGTTGTATCTTGCTGAAAATTTACATCAATTACTTCCTGATTTGACGATCCCTCATTATACCCCTGCTTGTAAATAAAAGCCTTATACACCGCAAACAGACAGAATGCAAGCGCAAAAATAAACATTATCACAATCCACAAGGGAACTTTCTCTGGTTTTTGGGGTCTCGAGTCTGGCATTGGCGCAACACGAGGAGCTCTAGGGGTTCTAGATCTCTCCACTGCCCCCCAAGTATTTTGTTGTTCTGTCATAGCATAGTGCTTAACAAATAAAGGTATAAGAAGTATATTTTCTCATACAAATAGCATTTTTATAGCTACTTATCGGAGAAAATCAAGAGATTTTTATACTCAGAAACTCTATTATAGAAAATTCAAGTCTATTATAAACCTGACTTCTCCTTGACATAAACAAAGGAAACCATAGACTAAAAGCGATTTTTATTCATAAGGGAGATAAAGAATAATGCAAATCAGCCAGCAACTAAACATAAAATGAGAGCGTGTATTGATACTCGGAAACTGGAGCTATAAAAATATGGGAGATGAAATTATTCTACTTGGGACTATTCGCCTCTTACAACAACAAGGTAAAAAAATTCTGATTTCTTCCTATGATCCAGAATGGTTGAAAAGCTTTTTTTCTCAGTTTCCTGATATGCAGGATATCACCTATCTTCATGAATTTCCCAAGGGAATAAGATCAGGATTTCACTATTTTTTTTCTCCTCGTATCAAAGAAATTATCCAATACAGACAAGTTGATACAGTAATTATCTGAGGTGGAGAAATCCTAACAGAAGAAAGCAAAAATGCTTATCGATATTGGAACCTTGCACTACTCCCCCTCGCAGACAAATTAAAAAAAATCAAGCTCTATCTGATGGGAGGGATCCAGGCACCCAAAAAATCACTCAACTGCAAACTCTTTGGATGGTTGCTCAAGCGTACAAAAGCAGTTTATGCTCGCGATGAGGACTCTGTGCAGGCACTAGAGAAACTTGGATATAAAGGCGCTGAATTTTTTATGGATACGAGCCGATTTGCCTACGATCGAAGAACTGTTGCAAAAGACAGTCCATCAGATAAGAAAGTCGCCCTCATCAATTTAAATAAAAATGGTGAAAAATTTTATCCAAACCTTCTTGCTGAATGCAAATCTCTTCTCCAAGAGGGCTATGAGCTTGCTTATGTTCCTGTGAGCAAATGAGAGTCCCCTGTTTATAACGATCCTCAATATCAAACGCAACTTGAAAAAGATCTTAATATAACCATGGAGAGTATCGATTGGGAAGAAAATTTTAGTACATTTCTACAGAAGGTAAAAGGAGCTGATATTATCATCACAGGAAGATTACACCTCTTTTTGATTGCCTCCTATCTTTGAGTAAAGACAAAGGTTTTCCCCTATCAAAAAAAGATCCTAAAGATGACCTCTATTCTAGAGAGGCTCGGAATACTGAAATAGAAAAAACTACGAGTTCCTCTATCTAAGAAAGAATATTAAAAAAGAAAAATCTGATTTAGTTTTTCTTTTTTGCTTTTTTTATCAATTTTGAGTATAATAGGAGAGAATTTTATTTATTGAAAAAATCTGATGCTTGCAAATATTCCAGAACCAAAACTTGGTTTGCAATATGCTGGCAATAATGACTTCTTTCCAGAGGGCATTGATTTTTTGCAAAGAATCAGATTTATATCGATGCTTAGCGTTGATATGTACGTCAAATATTCTTTTCAAAAAGTCAATCGATCAAATATTATTCAATGAGCAGAAATTGATACTTATGATAATGATCATATGGTAAATGATACCTTTTTTATCCATAAGATTAAGCTTCCAGAAGCAACCTTTCTTACGCGTGCTTTGGTTTATATCCAGCTCAGTCACAACAAGGCAATGACGCTCAAGGAGATGGCATCATTTTCTCGTTCTGTTCCTATGGTATCTTTGTTTATTTTTACGATATTGTTTTTCCTTATCCCAGGAGTGATAGGGAAAATTTTACAAGGGATATCGCTGATTGCGGTTCTGATTTTTGTACTCTTTTTTGCTTATAAATTTCTTAATTATTTTTATCAAACTTCGAGAAATAAAACAACTTCTTTTCAAGATCACAAAGTTACCTACCTTAATCCTCGTGATCTTTCGCTCTTTACACCTCAGGTTAAAGAAAAGATTGAGCAACTACATGCAGTTGGGGTAACGGATATTGCAATCGATAGGAATATGCTTTACCTTAAGCAGGATCTCCTTGATAATAAAGAAACAACACTTATTTGAGAGCTTTTTGGTGTTCGTAAGATTCTTGATGAACCGCAGAAAAAAATAATTATGGATCAGATGATTGACCTTTTGAGTGATCAGACTTTTTTAGCTCTTTTTACAGAACAAAAAAATGCTGACTAAACAATGGCGATCCGACCTTAAGTCTACGATATATTCAAAAAGTCAAGAGCTAATCTCTCGTTGAGAGGCAACTTTTTCTATAGACAAAAGACAGGAATTTGACCAACTTCAATCACAGCTTTCTACACTTTCTCCTTCGGCAAAAACCAGTTTAAAAACTTTAGTATCCAATTCAAAATTACAATCTAAAGTCCATCTTCCTCAGAGAGATCAATTATTGGCTGAGATTACGGCTTATTCTTACCTTCCTCCAGAAAAAAGACCATATCAAGTATGAGATTTCTATCTTGAGCCTGCTTATAATTCTATTTTTCACTGTATTTACCTCAACCATCAGGAAAAAATTTGCATTATTGCCTATAGAGGAACTGATTTTAAAAATAAATCAGATCTTATCTCCGATGCTCAGATCATCCTCTGAGTCAATGCAATTGATCCGAGGGTGACAGGAAGTTTAACACTCTTTGATCAGCTCAGAAAAACCCATGGAAACTATCAAAAATGGATTTGTGGTCATTCACTAGGAGGGACGCTGTGTTATATCGTAGCAAAACATAGAGAGGTAGATTATTGCTGTACTTTTAATCCTGGTTCAGCTCCCAACAAGATCTTTATCCTAATGCTCAAAGACACCCTTCTCAAAGCTCCTCGGACTACGACAATTCATACTTATAAGATCCTTTGAGATCCTGTTTCGCTCTTTAGTTATGTGGGGGAGACGATGAGCTTTTTTGTACCGAGTATGAGTGTGATGAAGTTGCATAGTATGGATAATTTTTTTTCTCTTTCGTCTTAGAAATAAAAAAACATTTACCCTTGACTTTTATCATAAAATATCTATTATCTTGTTGTATAAACAAAAAAATAATTACCCAACAGACCAATGTACTCAAAGTCTGACTCTAAAAAAAGAGGTTAATAGGAGTACTCTATTAAAATGAAGACAAAATTATTGTTTATCTTGATGCTATTAGTATCATGGAATGCTACTTTAGCTTCTCAGAATACGGATTCTTTGATAGACAAAGCAGTATGGACTTTTACACAGCACTGGGATAACACACCAGGAAATGATGGAAATAAACTCCGTGCTATCTTAACACGAAAACCAGTCCAAATCCAAGATTCTATAGCGATGGTTTGTGATCGTGAGCTTGGTTTTTTTGTCATAAAGGAACGCTATTATCATCGTTGTATTTTTTATGATGAAATAAATAATCAGTTCAAAGAAACAGTTGACCCACACTACCGACAAGGGGGAATACCTAGAAATGTTTTAGTAGTCACCATAATATTAACTATTGTAGTAATGTATGGTTTTCTATTATTAACTTATGTTTTAGCATGGCAGCCATCTATTCTATCCTGGATATTCTGGATCTTAAATGCAACTATAGTAGTATTTCTCAACTGTTATCTGGGAACAACCTTTGTGATAGGTTCTTTGATTTATATATTTAAATACAAAATCAAATATTTTGTTAAAGGACTCTTCCCAAAGAAAAAAAAGGATAATATAAAAAGAAACGGGTAGAAAAACAATTATTTAAACTTTTAATGCCAATCTTTGTTACTAGTTGTTTACTAGAAAATTAGATTGGCATTTTTTTTATTTTCTACCAAAATGACTTGATTTTTTATTTGTTTTACTTAAAATTTTCGATGTCAAATTAAGCTCTTCAATGAAGAAAATAGAGCGAGAAGATTGAATATATTGAAACCTTAAATCAGTGCAAACTTAAATGGAAGATTGGCCGAGTGGTCGAAGGCGCATGTTTGGAGTACATGTATACGGGCAACCGTATCTAGGGTTCGAATCCCTAATCTTCCGAACGCAAAAACACCGTGCGAAATCAGATTTCGTTTTTTTTATTTTTTAGAATATTTAAAATGTGGAAAAAGATCATACCAATAAGTCTTTTGATCCTCATTTCAGTCTCTGGCTTATCCCTGAGTTTTTGGTATAATAATCCCACTATTGTTGAGCTTTCTTCTGGAAGTGAACTCCTCTTTTTTTCTGGAGGAAACACTACAAAAAACCTCCAAGATGAAAAAAAATGTAAATATGTCGTTAATGGTAGTTATTTTGGCAAAGACGGAGAAAGATTCTTCCCCGCAGGAGAGCGATTTACGGTAACGGGAAGCCTTAACTACAAAAAAATAGAAAATTCTGATCCCAACCTGGGAGAAACGCTCATCTTTGATGAAAAACAAGGAAGAGTTCAGCTTTTTGTGGCTAATAGAGAGGTGGTTATGACTGGGGCATTAGTCTTCAATGCATGACCACGACTCATCAAATGATGAAAGAAAAATAACGACCTCGCTCAGTCGATTTCTCATCGAAATAAAGCTCATCCAAGAACCCTTGTAGCTCAAAAATGAACAAAAAGCCTTATCGTTGTTTTCAGAAATAATCTTACTCTAGATGAAGTTGCTGATGAGCTTCTTAAACTTGATATCCAAAATGCAGTCAATCTTGATGGAGGACCTTCTACCTCAATAAGCAGCTCAGATCGAAGAGTTTTAAACTTTAATGAACAAGAAAAACTTCCAATACTTTTTTGTATAAAATAAAAACACTTGTTTTTATCTAGGAAAACTATAGATTAATGGAAAATATTACGTAAAACAATAAAAGAAATCTGACTTTTAAGACTATTTATCATACTATGGATAAGATTAGAAATTTTTGTATCATTGCGCATATTGACCATGGGAAGTCCACGCTTGCGGATAGAATGCTTGAAATTACAGAAACAGTAAGAAAGCTCAATCATTCTCAAGTATTGGATCGTATGGATATTGAACAAGAGAGAGGAATTACTATTAAGCTAACCCCAGCAAGAATGCAGCGAAAAGGATATGAACTCAATCTGATAGATACTCCTTGACACGTAGATTTTCAATATGAGGTTTCTCGCTCACTGGCTGCAGTAGAAGGTGCAATTTTGCTCGTAGATGCAAGTCAAGGAATCCAGGCTCAAACCCTGTCTACACTCTATCAGGCTATTGATCAAGGTCTTGATATCATTCCTGTTCTCAATAAAATTGATCTTCCTGCAGCGAATCCAGATAGAGTTGCTGGAGAGATTGAGAATATGATTGGGTTAGATAAGTCAGAAATTATTTGTGTTTCTGGGAAGACTTGAGAAAATGTAGATAAGGTGCTTGATGCTATCATAGAAAGATTTCTATCTCCTGCAGAATTTAAATCCAAAAATCCAACAAAGTTTCAAATTGACCAATAGTTTTCAATCAAAAAAAGACTGACCTCAATCTGAGATCAGTTTTTTCTATTTTTTTTCATTACAACTATTAGCATATTAACTAGTCTATCACAAGAGATCTTGTATCTCCTGAAGTCATTGTTCAGATATCTTATAAGATTTCCCACCCAAAGTAATTTCTATCGGACCTTGATGAACTTTGATAATTGCGATAAGTTTTTTAATTTGATCAAGAGATTCTGGTAAATCTCGGGAAAGTTTCTGCTCTCAAGAAGTTCATTCTTGATCTTCTAGAACCTCCTGCTCTGAAGAAGCGTCTGATTCAAATTCAGAATTTTCATCTTCTTCTATTATGATTTCATTCTCTTGAACAAAAGCATTTTCATTCTCGATTATTTCTTCTTCATAATCAGAAGGCAAAACTTCATCCAAAAGCTCTGCTGGGTTTTCTTCAAAATCATCAGAAAGAATCTCAATATCTTGTTTTTTCTCCACGACTGGAGTCTGAATTTCTGCCTTTATTCTTTCAAGTTCTTGCTTTTTGATATCTCCATATCTCTCTTTCTTGGCCCTTACAACAGTTCGCTCTGGATCAAACCTTCCCCCTGCCAACTTTTTTAACTTTTCATATGAAGTTTTAACAAGTTTATCAATATAGACTCTACCATTACTTTTACTTCCATAAAGAATGATAAGATCAAACTTCTGGAAATTGAGTACATCTTTGGTAAAAAATTCCCAATCTCCTGAAATATCTTCAATCTTGATGAAAAATCCTTTTTTCTTTGCTCTCTGGATTTCTTTAATATATCCAATCACAATAAATTTTGGGAAAGATTCTGCTTCTTTAACCTGATTGAGAAAAGATCCCTTTTTGATATGAAGGTAGAAACCATCGAGAGGATTCCCTGAAAGAAAAGATTTTAAAACATCCTGCTCCATCATCAACCTCTCCATAGGAGTCGAAGGTTCGTCAATGGCTTTAAGCTGGATAGTAGTATCCAATCCCACGGGTCAAAAGAGTCAAAAATCAGCATTAGAGATATTTTTACTCCAATCGATCATTACCTGGATATTCTCCAGAAGCATTTTTCTATCTCAAAACCCATCCAAAGCTCCTGCCTTGATTAAGCTTTCAAGTGATTTTTTATTAACGATACTTGAACACCTTTTGAGAAAATCTTCAAGTGATGAGAATTTCCCATTTTGGACCCTTTCTTGCTGGATCGTTTCTCAGATTTCAGAGCCTACTCCCTTTACTGAAAAGAATCAAAGTCTGACATCTTCATCGATCGCAGCCACATGATTGAAGGATTCGTTGATATGAGGAGGAAGTACTCTAATTCCAGAATTTTGGATCTCCGAAATATAAAAGCTCTGTGTATCAATATCTTCCTCTACCGATCTGATAAGTGCCGCACTAAACTCTAGCGGGAAATACGCCTTGAGATAAGCTGTTTGATAGGCAATCATCGCATAACATACCGAATGTGACTTATTGAAAGAGTATGAGGCAGCAGGCTCAATCATTTTTTCATAAATCGAAGTTGTTGTCTCTGGTTTATAGCCTCTAAAAGTTTGTCCTCTCTGAACAAACTCTTTCTTAAGCTGTTCGATTACTTCTTTTTTCTTTTTCCCGATTCCTCTTCTGAGCATATCTGCCTCACCAAGCGAAAATCCTGCCATTGCTTGTACTAGGAACATGAGCTGTTCCTGATAAATAGCAATTCCATAAGTCAAAGACATAATAGGACTAAGATCCTGAATCAGTTTTTGATTTTCTTCTTCTGCGACTTCAGCACTATATTTTCTAGTCAATTCGGCTCTGAGTTCATCTGTCATATAGGTTACTGGTTCACGACCTTGTTTTCTCTCAATGTATCTCGGAATAAATTCCATTGGACCAGGACGATAAAGAGCATTCATCGCTACCAGGTCATTGATAGAGTTTGGTTCGAGCTGGATAAGGAATTTTCTCATTCATTGCGATTCGAACTGGAAAATCCCTGTTGTCTCCCCCGCCTTGAAAATCGTATCATAGGTAAACTCATCCGTAATATCAGGCTGGAATGAAGTTGTCTTGAGAAAATGAACAAACATCTCAGGCAGTTCTTTCCCCGCCTTTTCATATCTATTCTTAATAATTTTGATACAGTTTTTGATGATAGAGAGATTTCTCAATCCAAGAAAATCCATCTTCAAAAGCCCAATTTGTTCTAGTGTCGGTCCATCATACTGACTAACAAGCGTATGGTCATTTTCCTTTGCATATTGCACTGCTGAATAGGTTGAAACAGCTTCTGGAGCGATAATAATTCCACAAGCATGCACCCCCAACTGTCTAATATTTCCCTCAAGTGACATTGCGTAATCGAATGCCTGTTTTACTTTTTCATCTGACTCATAAATATTCTGCACTTCCTCATACTCAGGAGCAGAATCTTTGATCAGATTTTTTAGACTTACTTTTTCAGGGATAAGGTTGGAAACCTGATTTGATCTTTCGAATGGTACTCCCACCGCACGTGCAGCATCTTTGAAAGCTGCTTTAGATGCCATTTTCATAAAAGTACCTATTGAACATACTTTCTCCTCTCCATATTTTTGTGTACAATAATTTATCACATTTTGTCTCTGAGTATCTTCAAAGTCGATATCAAAATCGGGCATTGAAATTCTTGCTGGATTGAGAAATCTCTCAAAAAGTAGATCAAAGGGCATAGGATCCACATCCGTAATCTCGATCGCCCAAGCAAGCAAACTTCCTGCTCCAGAACCTCTTCCTGGCCCTACTACAATCATTTGTCTCTTGGCCCATCTCACATAATCTGATACAATCAAAAAGTATGAATTAAATCCCATTTCTCTGATTACCTTGAGTTCATACTCGAGTCTCTCAATATAATCTGCAAGTGAATATTTGGAAGTTTTGAGAGGAAATATCTCACGAGATTTATCAATAAGCTCTTGTTTAAAAGGAGTATAGGTTTCGTGAGTAAAGCGCTTTAAATCATCAGGAGAGGTCTCTGGTACCGACTTTTCTAATTGTCCTTTATCTGAGGTTTTGACAAGCTTGATCAAAGTATCCTCATCTCGCCCCAATCCCAATCTAAAATCTAATCCCTTGTATGAGAGATAGCGAAGCTCAAATTCGTGAATATTCATAGTTGCCATCAAAGCATAAAAAGGGATAAAAAATCAGATTTAAGATTTTATTGATACTCTTCTCTATGGTCATTTAGTGAGTATCGGTTTTCTCTTTAAGAATAGGGATTTGATAGAAGATTTCAAGCTGAGCAGATGAGAAAATCTCACTTGCATTTTTTTTTCAAATCCATAGGTTTAAGGCAGATTTTTATTGCTATTGTGGAGAGATGAAATTGGGATTTCAAAAGGTAAAGACTGAACATCATATCCTTCCTGAATTTCACGACTTTCTTCGTAGGATTGAGCAAAATCCTGAAATTGTCCGTATCATCCCAGGGAGAATCCACAGACAACAGAAAGCCTCCTCTGAGCTTCGTTTCACGATTTCATATCCGACAGTTACTGGATTTAAAGCAAAAATGTCTAAGGGGTCAACATCTCAGGAACTGTTTGTAATTACTCGTGATGGAACTGGAGAGGTCGTTGCTGAATGGGTTTTGCAGCAGCGAAAACTCAACATTCACTAAATTTTTCTTTATTTGCTAAACTGGCGATTGTGCAGATCTTATGACTTTTAACAGTACTGTTCATAATAACGCTTTTTCGAACGCGGTTTTTTCGTCAGATTTTTTCTCGTTTTTCTAATACCTCTATTTCAAAAACACAACAATTGATTTTCTCTGGATGCTTAGTAGGAGCCTTAGCAGGTTATGAGCGACTTTTTAGGTATATGGGACGAATAAGTATAAAAGACTCGGTCGACGGGACAAGTGGGATGTTTTTTTGGCTATGGTGCGTGGGGATACTTATCATTCTTCGAATAGCTCGAAGCTTGATAAAAAGGAATAAAATCTGACTCAACAATTGGATGTGAATCAGCATTCTCGCAATATTGATTCGATCTACCAGTAAGATCAGCTTTTGAGAGTCTTTGGGATCTGTTTTTATACTTATTCCCTATTACTTAGTCCTTGCCTATACTGAAGAACTATTAAAATTTTCGCTTGCTCAATACGAAGAAAACACTGAAAATCAAACAAGCATATCGCAGCTCTTGGCACTTAGCTTGTCTGTTGCATTCACTTTTGCTTTGATAGAAAATGGTTTAGCTCTCATATTGATGCTATTAGGAGGAAATGAAGTTTCATCAGGATTTTTGATTGGAAGAGGACTGATTGCAACGATGGTACATTTATTGGCAACAGGAGCAATTGCATTAATACTTTTAAAGTTAAGAAAGGTCAGTCGATATCTATCTTATCCTCTCGCTTTAGGTGTGGGTTTTTTGATTCATAGCATTTACAACCTAGGGCATGCATTTGGAATAGGAACTATCAGCTTTGTTATTGCAGTTTGAGGATTTTTTGGGTTGAGTTACTTGCTCTATCATTTGGATGAGCTCTATTTGGATGGAGAAGATAAAAATTAGTGGCGGATTTTGAATTATAAGGAAATCCTATCGAGAAGCAAAAATAATATCTCTACTTCGTAGAGCTCAAGTAGATATAAAAAGGCTCGAGATTTCATATTTTTTTCGCTTAGTCAAATACTTTATTTAGATGCAGAAATAGACTTACCTATGCAAAAATAATTTAAAAAATAAGAGTACTTCCTAAGTATAATACAACAACATCTTATGTTTATGTAATTATTTAGAAGAGTTAAGCTATACTTAACTATCTCTATTTGATTTTTTATGATATAATGACCTATTAACAAATTAAAGGTTATTAGCTACAAAAAAAAGCAAGAAACAGGAATTTGAAAAAAATGGAGAATCGAGCTATATGGGCTGAATTTACTCCTAATAAGTTAGCTAATTAGCTTCTTTAAAAAAGCCCTCTCAAGTGAGAGAACTTAGAAAGTATGACTTTACCCTTTCTTTTTTCCTGTAATAAGTTCAGAGTAAGGTAAGGTTTCAATCCAGTCGCAAAACATTTGCCAATCTGGTAAGAGATGATTCCTCCTTTGCTTGTAAATGGTTTTGAGCTGACGATAGTTAGTCGTCATTCTTGCGGTAAGCTCCAATCAAGCAGGTGCATTATACAAAAGCTTTAACTTATTCTCCTTTGTCGGATTCTCGTTATATGCCTCTTGGAGTTCCTTCATGTGCTCCCTCGTCTGCTGGGAGACATACTCATTGAAAACGGAATCAAAATCCATCTTAGTCAATCTATGCATCGTAGACTGACTAGAGATAAAATCTAAAAAGTGATATCTCTCAGCTTCTACCCAAGCTTTATTTGAAAAGGTTAGGTCAAACTGGGCAATCATTCCTGTAAGGAACTGATCATGACCGCTCCCAGCAGGAGTATGAGCAAGTTGAATCGCTCTTTTACCAGGGAATTCAGGAGTATCTCTAATCTCTTCCTTTATATTTTCTGGTGTTTCTAGCCTCATTGGATAACCTGAAGCTATGATGGAATCTTCTATTCCGTGCGTTGTTACATTACTTATTCTTGGCATTGTGAAGAAGGGGATTCAATTAAAAAATCACGAGAATATATAACATTTTTCTTATATCTTTTTAAACAAAGTTTGCAAGAAATAAAAAATCTAATCTTATTTCTCTATCTTCTCAATTCCTCGAAGATAGAGAATACGCCCCTTATTGCTAGACTTTTCTCCATCTGCAAGGTAGCTAGTCCTTCTAAATTATTTCTTGATGATATAAACATCCTAAAAAGGACATAGCATACCAACTCGAAGCACTCGATTATTTAGGCGTTTTTTTAATTTCTTTTTTTATCTACAGAAATTGTAACCGTTTCTTATATTCTGTAGAGCCTGTTTCTTCATCTATCTCAACCTTTCAAGTAAGTTCTCTGACAATAGTGTTGTAAAAAAGAGGATACTTCCTTTCACCACAGCACTTTCATATAGCTCAGATAGTACTGTGTAAGCCCTCGTTAATTTTTGCTATAGGCTTGCAACACTCAGTATTGAACATACGAAAAAGCCTATTCCTTGGCAGAAATAGGCTAACATAGTTACTTCTTCAAATTGCCCTGACCCGGAGTCGAACCGGGGTTACAATCTTCGCAGGATTGTGTCCTATCCACTGAACGACCAGAGCAGCATTTCCACTATATTGAAAGCCTTAAAAAAAACAAGAGAAAAAAAGTCTGATTTTTTTTGTATTTATTTTTATTTCGATTATAATTAGGTGTAATTTATTTTTATTAGTATTTATACAAATGAAAAAACATCTTGCTTTAGCGGCTTTGATCTCGCTTGCTACCTCAACAGCAACATATGCTGCCACCCCTGTACTCAATCTAGATAATGCATTGAGAGGGAAAAATCTCACTTTTGGATATACCGAAACACAGAATGTAACTGTTAAGGGATTTCAAAATGGATCTGGAGATTCTAAAACAAAAGATTTCCTTATTGCTTCACCTTTACTCAAAGACTCTGTAGATGCGGATGTAGAAAGTTATTCTATTATAGTAGCGAAGAATCCAATTTCTTCTTATACTCAAGGGTCTGAAAAATTGAATAAAGCAGACTTTAATGAAACTACACACGCTCTTTCTGCGGATGACAAAGCGACATCAGAAGTCAGCCTTAAACTTAATTCTTCAAATTTCGAAGAAAACACCAATTACTACGGTGTAATTGTTCCAACAGACGACAACTTTCAAGAAGGAAGTCATTCAAAGGAATTCTGTTTCAATTTTACTGATGAAAAGTATGCAGAAGGTGATGCTTGTAAGACTTTTGGGGTAACTAATGATAGTGCTTCAGAAAATTCTGCTGCTGAGACTGAAGAAGAACATGGAGCAGCTGGAGCAGATATGAGACTTGCAAATATTTCTCACACAGTAACAGAAGGAAATAAAGTTGTACTTACTTGGAAGGCACTTTCTGCATCTGCAAATGTCGAAATCCAGCTTTTTGATAAGGAACTTAAGGAATTCAAAAAACTTGCAACAGTTCCTATGTCTCAAGAAAAGTTTGAATATCAAGCAAAGGAATCTGATCAAGAATTGATCTTCAACTTTATTCCTAGAGATGAAAAAGGAAAGGAAATTAGATACGAACTTAATGTAAGAACAGAATCTGAACCAAAAGCAGAAATCAAGGCGGTTCCAAAGGTTGGACCAGTAGAAGATATGATGCTTATCGTAGCAATCAGTGTGCTTGCTTATGCAGGATACAGACTTCTAGCAACAAATAAGGCAGAATAATAACTATAAAATAGACAAAAAAAACTGACCTCAATCTGAGATCAGTTTTTTATTTTTTTGAGATTAAATTCTTGAGTCTGAATCAAAGTTGAGATCATAGTACATATCCCCATTATACTGGTTATTGAGCTGACTTTCAGTAACAATGTTACCCAACTTTGAAAGTCCTGTTAGAATCTTTCCCATATACACAAAGATTGATCTTGCCTCGTATCTCTCGGCTCCTTGAACATTCATAAATTTAAGTAAAGTCGGCGACATAAAAATTACCATAACTGTCAAAAACAAACCCCAAATCATATGCCTAATTGAATCCCAGGCAGCCTTGATCTGTTTATCATCCCCCTTTGAAAAGATAAAATAAAAGATCGACCTGAAAAAAGAATACACACATCCTCCTAAAATAATAAGCATCAATCCTCCAAGAATATAGAGCACCATCTCTTCAAAACCTCAGATCTGATCTACTGTCATCATCGTACTTAAGGTAGGAAAAAATAAAGAAGTTTGATTTATTTTTCTGAAAATCAAATCTTTGAAGTAAAGAAAAAATCCTTGAATGGATTTTCTCAAAAATATAAGCTTAATTATTTTTCATTTTTTGGAAGAGCTTTTCTCTCTCTTTGTTCAAAGAACTTTTGGAAAAGAGCATCATTTGTTTGCTTGAAGAGAAGCTTTGCAACTCTTTCAGACATTTGAGAACCTTTTTCTACCCAAGCCTTAATAGTTTCTACATCAGCCTGCAAGATATGATTCAAAGGATCATATGAACCCAATACTTCCTTATATCCAAACTTAGCTGGTTTAGTATGCTCAGTCAAAACGATTCTAAAGAAAGGTCTCTTTGATCTTCCGTGTCTAGATAATCTAATAGTCAACATCCTAGAAGTGATAATAATAAATATAAAATATCCGTAAGGCAGTTAAAATTTCCTACGAAAATATAAAATCCGACAAATTACTTCAATTTTTCTTTAGAAGTATGTTCAGTATGCTTTTTGCAGTGTTTGCAGTACTTACTCTGAGCAAGCTTTGGAGTAGTTGCCTTATTGATATCAGTAAAATAATTTGTAGCTTTACAAACAGAACATACCATTGCAACCTTTACAACTCCACCCTTTTTCTTTGCGGCCATAATACCTTTAGCAAAACAAAATAAAACACAGGCTTTCGCCCTATATGAATGACTTTTGAGATGATCTTTATTAAAGAAATTGGCACTAGGTAGACTCGAACCACCGACCTCGCCCTTATGAGAGGCGCGCTCTAACCTGCTGAGCTATAGTGCCATAATACTGCCAATCAGACCTCAAGTTCGGTGAGGGGGGGATTCGAACCCCCGAGACGATCTCTCGTCTGACTCGTTAGCAGTGAGCTGATTTCAACCACTCATCCACCTCACCAAGTGCAGTAGTATACTATATACTGAAATAGATTTGAATTTCAAGGAAAAAACAATAAAATATATCAGATTTCTTATTTTTGTTTATCCTTTCTCTATTATAGTGGCTTCTGATTTTAGGAAAATGAAGGGAAAATTAGAAGAAGAACTCTGACTTTTATCTTGTTTACTAAAAGATGACAGAACTACTCGGAGGGATTGATGATATGTGATGAGTGAGAAAAGATATCAATCAGGTAGGCGAAGAAGCCGTTGCTCAGGCTCAAGAGCAGGCTCGTCAAGCAAAACAAATCTCCCAACAAATCAAAAAAGACAAAGCAATCAACCTCCAATTTGCAAAATTTTTGAGTTTTCTCCTCGCAGAGATCAAAAGCGATGAGATCATCAAAGAAGTATACAACACATTTTACAAAACAATCAATCCAACCAACAATATTACCTACCTCAGAAAAGATGCCAATACCATGGTAATGGCTGGTTTTTTTGTGCCATTCTTTTTGCAGGATGCTCAGAGATTTGGAATTATGCCAGCATATAGTAGGCTGCAACCTGAGAGTGCTCAAACCCTCAGATGATATTTGGACTATTTAGGAAGACTATCTGCTACCTACCACGACAACATTCCCATCAATCAGACTTCATTTATCAATCTAATTGTACTCATAGCCTCGCACTATCTGAATCCATGAGGACTAGAAGATACCAGAGAAAGCGTAATTGCCATGATGTATGGAAACAGCCCTGAAGCACTAAGCAACAAATAAGAAAAAATATAAAAGAAAAAATATAAAAAAAGGAGAAAAGTCAGACTTTTCTCTTTTATTTTACTTCTTTTTTTAATACTCTCTTTGTTTTTGGAGTAGGCTTGTCTAATTTGCCATGCATTAGGAGTTTATGAATATCAATTCTTGTTGGAGATGCATTACAAAACTCATCAATCGTTAGTACCAAAAGCCCTCTCATCCCCTGCATCAAACTTAGCAAAGGAAATCCCTGCTCTGCCACCTTTTGAAGATAGGATTTTTTTTGCTTAATCGAAATCTTCTTTTCTGGCGCAAAGAAATAAGTAAGATCACGAGGATAAGAATATGGTGATTTAGAATCTCTCTCAATAAGCTTGAGGAAATTTTCTGTATTTTGTTGATTGAGGAATACAAGATACTCACAAAAACAAGTCAGATTTTTTTCTATATTTTTAAGTTTAGGAAGCGTTATATATTTGAGGCAAGCAATAGCTTCTTCCTGGAGATAACCAGCAATTTCAAGCTTACTAATACTCTCTGCTATACGCTCTCAAACGATCGTTTTGGTCATTGGAAATTTGGTTTGAGATATAAAAGCACAAAATCTGACTAATTTCCCAGTTCGAGAATTTGAATCGATGCATTTAGGCGCAAAAACTCAAGCAATGCAGTATCGTGAGTTACCAGCACAATCGTATTTCCTAGCTTATTTGCTCTAATAAGAATCTCTGCAATCTGCATAGTGCTCTCATAGTCCAAATTTCCTGTAGGCTCATCTGCAATCATAAAATCAGGCGAATGAATCAAGGCTCTCGCAATAGAGACTTTTTGCTTTTCTCCTCCACTGAGTCTCTTGATATCTGAAGTCTGGATAGAAGAAAGATCAATAATCGACTTTACTGCATCAAACTTAGTTTTGATCTGAGTAAGCGGAACTTCCTCAAGCAAAAGCGGATAGATAATATTTTCCTGAGGGGTCATGGTATGAATCAACTCATAATCCTGAAACATTGTACCAATCTTTCTCCTATATCTCTGAATCTCCGCATCAGAAAATTCTGCCATATCTTCTAACTTGTAAAAAACTGTCTTTTTGGGAGCTCTCAGCTGCCCAATAAGAAATTTTACCAAAGTAGACTTTCCTGAGCCAGACTTTCCTGTTACGACAAGAAAATCTCCCTTGTTGAGCTCAAGATTAAACTTGTCAAAAAGCTTTCTCTTGCTATCAGGATAGGTTCGAGTTAGGTCTTTGATACTAATAAGAGGAATACGGGTATTTTCAGTTTTCATGAGAAAAGTACTATAGAAATATAAAGTTTTACTATCAGTTCTAGTATACTCACAGAAGGAGAAAAACACAAAAAAATCTGGCTATTCTCTTCTTTGTCTCCTTGACAAAAAATATTTTTATTGAATTGATATTAGACAACACCATGCACAATATCTATTGTGCAAAGTCAAATTCAGATAATAAATGTAAAAACTATGAATACTATAATCCTACTACCAAAAAATGTGAATCAAGATGTATAGGAACATATGAGGTAGAAGATCTGCGCGCTGATTGTAGATACAAAAGAAATGTGTGAAAATGTCGCCGACTCTGACATGCTGCTATCTGAATAGGTGGAGATGATATGTGAGCAGCACGTGGGGAACGAGGACCATGGCAAGAAAATGTAACCGAAGAATTTTGTGAAACAAGCTATGGAAGCTCCCATGTCAAAATCTGATATGAGTTTCAATCATATGGAGGTCGTCAATGCAATAAAAGAGAGTGTGAGAAATGATCACCTCTATGTGAATGGGACAGTAGACCTTACAACAAAAAATGTTCTGATAGCTTTAATGAATCAGATCCAAGATATTTTGCAGGTACTTGTGAAAGAATTGATCCTTCTTGTAGTTGGAAATCAGACTAAAAAGTATATACCTCAAATAATTGTTTATTAGGATTTATAATTAAAAAAACTCTGAACTAAATCAGAGTTTTTCATTTTTTGCGTGAGTATTATGAATTATTCTGGAATACAGTTTTCTTTTGGTATGTCTTTACATTCATTTCAGAAAACCATCTCCCCCTTACTATCAACACACCAGTATGTCGTTGTTTCTTGTACTTTCCATTTACATTTTTTTACCTGATTTCGTCCTTTGATTGGCCCATTTCAGAATTCTTTTATTATATAGTCATCTTCACATGATTTTCTATCTTTATGGTCTCAACATCCATAAAAGTATCATCACCCCATATCCTCAGATTGATCATCGTTAGGTACGCATCTTCATTTTCATAAAAGTTGAGTCCTAGAACACTTCCATTGATATGTTTCCGAGTTTGCACAATAGATATTGTGTCACTCCTTTTTCAACTCATATCCAGTATTACATACAGCTTGACATTTTTTATTTGGATCTATTGTTTTTACAAGCGTTATTTGTTGTGTCCCTGTCAGTCATAGATCCTGACCTGATCCTAAGGTAGCATTTGGTATCGTACCTGTACAACGAGGAGTTTCTGCTACTACACAGCTCTTTCCATCTGATGATTTATTATATCATCTGTTACACTTAAAATCACACTTTGGAATATCCCAACTATTCTTTTGAGAATTTCGTGTTGCTGTAACTGTTGCACCCTTCCAAGTGGCATTGCTCGGAAGTGTTCAAGTTCTAACACAGCTTTTTGATTGAGTATCCGACACGCAGTTATTTCCGTAAAGATGCTGTCATGATGGACATGTCTTTGCACAATAGTATCTTTGAGCATTAGAATATTTTTTTCTTTCATATCCTGTTTTACATTTATACTGACATGTTTTAGTAGGATTCTCTCAAGTTCATATGAGTGTCTTCGTTTGATTATCAACACCTACAAGCCCATTATTTCCTGATCAAACTAAGGTAGCATTTGTTACATCATCTCCATCTGTACAAGAAAAATGACTCTTTAGACAACCACCATCATATTGATCAAAATAATAACCTTTCTTACATCTATACTGACATTTTTTTCAACTAATCTCATGTTCTACAATCACTCAAGTCATAACCTCCGTTAACCCCGAATCTGTTCCAGGGATTAGTTCAATACCATTTACATTTCATGTTGTAGGAGTAATACAACGAGGAGTTTCTGCTGCTACACAGCTCTTTCCTGATTTCTTATATCATCCTTTACACTCAAAATCACACTTTGGAGTATCCCAACTATTCTTTTGAGAATTTCGTGTTGCTGTAACTGTTGCATCCTTCCAAGTGGCATTGCTCGGAAGTGTTCAAGTTTTATCACAAGAGACTTGTTTAGTACTTGACATACAAGCTGTTTTCGCTTCATTTAACTTAAAACCTTCATTACACTTTAGAGTACATTTTGAAGGAGTTGTATAAGTTCTCGTCTTTGCATCTCGTGTAACAGAAACATTTTCATTTGTAAATGATCCATTAGCTTTATTTATGCCTTTATCATCACAAGGGATTGTTTTCTGATTTGGCAGACACTTTCGTCCTTGTGTGGTAGTTCCATTAGTTTGTCCTTCATCTTCCAAATGCTGATTTGCTCCACATTGCATAGGTTTAATCTGAAGATTTGCCTCACAGACTACAGCATTTCCTTCAGGAGTCTTACATCTCCAAGTCTTGCTTAGGTTTTTAGGAGCACAAAGTGGATCTTTGTCTCGAAAACAAATAGTAAAATCATACGTAAAACCTTTATCTGCATAAGATCATATTCCTGTAGGAGTTGTCCTCTGCTCTTCACTTCGAAAAGACTTATCTCCTTCAAAAGTTCCTTGAGCACAAAAATCTGAATTTTCAGCTCCTTTCCACCTGCTATCTGTATAATGATAATTAGCAGCATTTCTTCAACACTTTGGAGTTTGAAGAATTTGATCTCTATCAGTTTCAACACCTCTACACTTCAATGAAATAGCCCCCTTTTCTGTCGATTTGAGCTGAAGACAATTATCTTGAGTAATGAGTGATCACGGTTTATCCAAATTCGGCGTCTGTCCTACTTTAATCCCTCAGTTGACCGTTACCCCTACATTTTGCGTATTTCTTTTATTCGTGTTGATAATCATACCATTATTAGCAAAAATAAGGGTAGTATAATCATTCTTGGACTTGAATGGTGCCGATCCTCCCGGTTTTGCATTGAAAACAAAAGTTCACTCATTTTCAATTTGAATATTTTTTCCAATCGCCATTGATCCATTTGATTTAATACGCGATCATTCAACAGAAAGTGCAATATTCCAAGATCCATTTACTCGATTTAAAGAGTAAGGATTAGATGATAGAATGATATTCCCCGTTCCTTTAACTGTTCAATTTGATGAACTTAATACCACATTTCCCTCTCACTCTGTGATCTTTACTCGATTAGAAGCTCCAATAATAGAGGTTTTTGCATTCAGAGCGTTCTTCGTTCCTCACAAAATAAATGATTCTGATTCTGAGATAGAATTTGATTGTCCTCAAATAGAGAGCGTTCATTGCCCCTCAACTCTATTTGTAGTCCCTTTTACTTCTTTAGTGGCTACTAATTCGTTATCATCCATCTTCCAAGTCACATCCGTTTGAGAAGTTACCCCTGGTTTAGTTGGATTCTCTATCAATTTAAGCTCATTGAGTTCAAGATGAGCATTTTGTTTAACTTCACCCTGAAAATCAAGCACATTGTTAGTAGCATTGGATGCAAGTACAGTAATTGCAGCCAATCCCACAACAGAAGCGACCGATAGCGTCAGAATTTTTGTTTTTGTTTTATTGATCATCATACAAAGCTTGTGATATAAAATCATCTTCAAGTATAAATGAAAAAAAAAATAATGCAAATTTTTGATAAGAAAATTGCACCAATGAGAAAGTAATCAAAACCGATGATTAAAAAGTCTTTTTTGATAATAAAAAAAGAACCAATAATCGGCTCTTTTTACTCAAGATAATTATCGCTTTGCAAAAAGTCAGGCAATGTTTGATTAAGCTGATATTCTTTGGAAACTACCTTGTCTCCATACTTCCCCTCAACGATCATACTAAAGATTCCATCAAAGAGAGGAGATCAATCATCACTGGAAATATTAAGTTGCTTTCCATTGGTGATATCAAGATTTGAAATAACATAATACCTATTATCTGCTCCTTGTTGATAGATTCCTGGATTTGTGATAGAAGTTTCTCAATTATTATTTTCTTGCACAATAGTGTGCTTAAAATCAGATGCATTGTCCACAGTAGGAATGTGAGTTCGCCCTTGAATTTTATCGAGTTTAAAATTATCTACGGCATGCCAAAATGTCGGTAAGGTAAGTGATTGTCCAGGTTTTAAAAAAATAGAAATCTGATTTTTGAGCCCCTTGATTTTCAAAGAGAACGAGCGAGGAAGTCAGCATTCTTCTTTTTCATTTTTCTCCACAGGACAAGAAAAATTTGCTTTTATCAAACCTTCTCCATTTCACTCAAAGTCAAAACCTGCTTTACTTTCTCCTATCAGCATAAATCATAATTCACTCGCTGACTTTGCGAGAGCATTTGCCTGGTGATAGTGAGCGATTTCATTGCTATATTTGAGAAAATCCCTCATCATAACGCTCACCAAAATCCCTAACAAAGCAGAAGCAAAGAGTATAAAAATTGTAAAAATGAGAATATTTCCCCTAGGCTTGAGGTGTCTGTCAATCATTGGTATTGGTATCGGAATAAAGACTTTCGGTTTTCCCTTGAAGTGAGAAGAAAAGTTGAAGAGGAAGTGAAATATTATTGGTTCGCTTCTGCGGATTGTAATAGTTACTATAAAGTGTCCCTAAAATCCAAAAAGCTGGTTTTCAGTCTTGTGGAAGTTTACTGAGATCTGGATTTTCTGATTGTAATTTATCTTTGAGTGCACTCTTTCAGATAAAAGGAATAATCTTAAACTGCATTTTACTAAGCTTGAAGTTTTTTCCATCTAGCAAAAGATGGCTTGTTTTTCAATCTTTGGTCGTACCTGTAAACGAAAGTTGACAAGGAGTCTCTTCTTTCTGGTTCTCCGTTTTGAGTTCAGATTTTTCTGCCTGTTCATAAAGTTCTTGATCTGTTAAACAAGTATTAATCGAAGAAATCTGATACAGGTCTCCATTATCTCCTTTAAGATAAAGGCTATCTACGATTCCATTGTTTGCGACAAGATCAGATGATTGATATTGCCCATAATCAATAGTTGTACTTTGTGCAAGATTATCCAAAACTTGAGAGAGAACAAGCGCTTCCTTTGCTATCTCCTTTTCCTGCTGAAGTCTAAAACTTACTTGAGAAATCGTCGTATAAGTTTTTATAATAATTCCTGCCAGCATTCAAAAAAGAATCACAACAATAAGGATCTCTGCTAAAGTAAATCAGTTTTTTTTCATCGTTTCAATCAATGATAAAGTTAATTTGTTGTTTGAGAAGCCTCTTCAACTTTGCTATCTTTGAGACCAATAAATCCCTCCAAAACAACCTCCCCTGTTGTTGCCCCTCTCTGATAAAGAGCATGAGAAGAAATCTTTAGAAGCTTATTAGGAGAAAAATTCCCTCATTCAACCGCTGAAAACTCAACTCGTCTTGCAAAACCTTTGCTGACATCGGTACTAGCATCTTTTTCTTCAAGATAACGATAATAAGATGGCAGTTTCCCATCTCCTTTCTCAAGTACAACTCTAAACGCATCAAAATTAGAAGAAAAGTCTGACTGTTTTTTACTCTTTTCTAGCAAATAATATCCCTCTTTACTAAATCCTAACTTATATACCTCTAAAGGAGTTCGAACAATCTCCTTATTATTGGTTTCATCATAACCTACATAATTTCGAGGATAGCCCTGTTCGAGATTACTATCTCTATGACTATATGCAAGATCTAGAGCCTCCTTTGCTAGCATAGTTGCTCTGGTTTGCATATTTACCGTATCAAAATAGCCAATACTATTGGTTAACATCGTCAAAATAGCCAAAATCCCCACCCCAAAAACTACAATTACCACCAAAATTTCAATCATCGTAAAGCCCTTTTGTCTCATTTCTTCCTTGACATATAAAGCAAATTATCCTAACTATATCCTTTCTCTGTATAAAAACAAGTCAAAAAACTTTGAAAATTAGGACTAAATCGTTATAGTCAATTCAGATTTATGACTCCCTTTTGTGAAAGCTAGAACCACTTCATAAAATTTTGGAGAGTCAATATCGATAAACACTTTGCATATATTTTTAGATTTTGTTGTATCAAAATATGTCACATCCAGATTTTCAGGTTAAGGTATCCGATATGCTCAAAGCAAAAGTAACAGATCAACTTAGCTTTGAAAATAAAATGCTTGAAGAAATTCCAAATCTAAGCGCAGAAGGAGTTTCAGGAGAAATTTCACTTCAATCAATAGGGAAGGACTCTATTTTTGCTACGATTGACAATTTGAGTTGCATGGTGAGTGAGATATGTGATCGTTGTGGAACTGAATATCAGAGAGAGATTAACATTTCTGATTACACAGCTAAATATGTACTCGACCTTACTGAAGATGAGCAAAAAGAAGAAGAGGTAATGCAAATTGATAGTAAAAATGGAGTAATAGACCTTGGAGAGTTTGTTTACCATGCTATCAAGATGCAAGACCCCTTTGTTAAGTATTGCCCTAGCTGCGAAAAATATCTTGAGGAGAATCCTCAGGAAGACGAACTTGATGAATATGAATCATTTGTAGAATAAAAAAGTCTAAAGAATATTTCCTAACCAATAAAAAAGTCAGATTTTTTGACTTTTTTTGTTTTTGGAATATACTTTGAGAAAGTATTTATGAATACTCTCTTAAAAAAACAATCTTTATTCTTAAACCTTCTCACTATGGTTATTAGCGAAGAAAATAAAACATCACTTTTAGAAGATTCTTTATCTTCTCAGCTTGAACAAGCGTCTTTGAACCAGCAGGCAAACTCTTTAGATAAAATGCCTGATCCAATCAATACAGAAACAACATCCCCACTTGATCCTGGAATTTTTGGAGCTGAAGAGATTCAAAAAGTAGAACAAGAAGCATACTCTGCTCAACAAGCACAAATTAATAAAGAAAATTCCCAATTAGATGAGCAACTCCCATCTTCTTCTTTTGATTTTCTTAATGATTCTGATCTACCTCCCAATCCAGAAATACAAACCCAAGTTAAAAGTTATAATAGTTCTTTTTATTATTCTGTACTAGGAACCGTATTATGTAGTATTGTAGCTATTGGAAGTGGAGTTTTTAATCGATATCTACAAGAGAAATCACGCCCAAATACTGAATCTCCACACGAATATGTAGAAACTTTTTCTAATCATTACGATGAATATGGACAGATGCTTGGGATATTTGATATTGATACTTACAAGTCAACAGACCTGACTACAGATGGAAAAAATAAAATCAAAAATCTGATCTCTGCTCCAGGGCTAAACTACCCTCAAAAAAAAGACCTACTTCAAGAAACCGCTACTGACTTTGGTCAAAAAACTATTGAACTTAAAAAAGAGATTAAAACGATTACTGACCAGCTCAATAAAGATGTTTTCTTCCCTGAAGAACTCGTCACTATTTTAAAAGAAAACAACTCTGTCTCTTCTATTCAGAGAAGCCTACTCTCGCTAGAAGTGGTTAAGTTTTCAAGTGCAATGAAGGTATTTTCTCTTATGGATGTATTCTTGACATCACTTTCAAATGAATTATCTATACCAAAATCAGAAATCAAGCAAAGACTAAACGACCTCCTCTCTAGAGGAGAAAATGATGTAAAAAATTATCTCAACTACTGTTACAACAATCCCTATGAACCTGCAAATTGTAATATTATTGGAGATTTTGATACTTACTACCGTATCAATAAAAATAAACAAAGCTTTGATAGTGTGTTCTTCAAAACAATGATGGATATGATCGATCGTAAATTAGAAAGTGCACAACTACCTTCCTTCTCAATCACATTTAATGATTTTGATAGTAAAAATGGAGATCTGTCATTTTCTGTAGAAGTCAATACTCTGAAAGAAGATGAATATGCACTGATCAAAGAAGGAATCAAGAATCCTCATATCTTTATTGTTTCTGAACTCATCAAACTCCTCAAACAATCAACCTTCATCCTTGGAAAGTCAATTGATATGAAAGAGATGCAAGTCTCCGAAAAGGAAGAAGAAATTGGCGGAGTAACTTACAAATACCATACCTCATCAAAATCCTTTACTCTACCTATTCAAAAGAACACCAAGAGAGAAATCTTTGATTATGTAGATAGTTATAAAACACTCCTTGATGAACAGGAACATACACAAGAAAATCCTTCAGAAACATTTTTTGATAAGATCCTAGACTTTAGTATAGATTCTATACCTGATACAGACGAACCAACAACCGGTTCCTTTCTAAACTCAGATCTTGTAGAATCACCGATACTGGAAGATAAACCATCTAACACTAAAAAATGACGCTTAAACAATATACAGACTTCTTGATCTCATTCTACATCAACACCTGAGAGCACATTATCAAAATCCAAGACTGGGGAAAGTACAACTAAACTTTCAACCTCAGCTGTCAATCAAGCCAGCGAGAGTTAATCTCACCTTTTATCTCTTCTTAACATAGATATGAACAATATATCATTCAATTTAGATTCTATTAAAGATAAGATCAACTCTTGGTTTTCTGAAGCAGTTAGAGGATGATCTCTCAATGAGAAATTTAAAATTATCTCTTTAGGCGTAAAAAAAGATACCTATGTCAAATCTCTAATTGCCCTTGGCATCTCTGGAATAGTTGCACTAGGACTAATAGGGTTTGCATTTTATCAAAATGGAAGACTTAATTCTCGTCTTTCTGATTTGAATAATACAGAAAATTACAATTTACAGTCATTTAAGTCTGATACCTTGGTGGCTAGTGATGCTCCAGAACTTAGAACACTTGACCAAATGGTTGATTACTACAACGCTTCTCTAGGCATCAAAAATAAGGTAAAAGCTGAATTAGATTTTAAAAGAAGCGTCTATTCAGATTTCTTGAGAAACTTACTCCTTCCTTCCCTCAATATTTGGAAAAACCCTTATACTGAACAGGTTGATTTAAGTCTACTTGGGAAAAAATACCTGGATAATAACCCCTATCAAGACGTAACCTTACTTCAACAATGGGGAGGAATCATTAGAGACAGTGGACAAAATATCTGAGTCAACGAAGTAGTTAATATGCAGATTGGAGAAATTGTTGAGGAAAAGGAAACGGGGTTTTTCCACATTCCTATTTCAATAGACTTTAAGTCGGACTCTAAGAGAGCGTTTTTACTTTTGGTTGACAAGCTTTCTCAGACTTCAAATGTCAATAATATTGGACTGTTTAATGATTTTACATTCCATTTATTTGAAGTAATAAGAGACAAGAAACCTACAGAGCTTGCCACATTAGCTCAACAGTATAAGATCTCTCAAATCTCAGGAGACGACCAAAGAATATTCAACAATAAAGTAATTTCCCAACACTTATATGAATTTATCAAAGACAAAGATCAGACTTCTTCTCCATTATTGGACGCACAAGTAATTGATCAAGTCATTAGACATAGTGCATCATGTACTGCTAATGAGTCCCAAGAAAGTTGTTATTTCCGTTTTAGAGATAAATACAGGAGCATACCATCTCTTGCCTATACTATTGGGCAAAGAAATGGAGCGAATAAGGTGCTTTTGCTCAAGGATTTTTACAAGAATATCCCACCATTGATCGCAATTGAGTCTTTCGTATTTGATAAAGCAGAAGATACCGGTATGACCCTTGCTGAGCAGGGAGCATATGCCGGGACTGTCTCTTTTAAGATCTACGGTAGAGGAATTACTACTAACGATTCTGAACAAATCGGTCAACTCCTCACTACTCAATGTTATGGATCTGGAGCAAAAACTCAGTTAACTCTAGAATCTGCACTTCAAAAAGTAAATGATCAGCTTTCTCGTCTCTCTACTAATACCGAAAATAGTTCAGAGGGAAAGGTATCTAGAATAGCCAACCTTATTGAATTGAAGGAAGATTTTGAAGAAGATATTAAAGAATACGAAAATCTATCTCCATATGCACAGATTATAAAGAAATTTGAAGTGCTTAGATCACTCAAAAACCTCTCTCTCTGTCAGCAATAAGAAAAGATAATTAAAAGTCTGACTTCCTTTGATGGAATGTCAGATTTTTTTATGTTTTCCTTTTGCATTTTTGCTCTGAATCCCTATAGTTGAGGGCGGAAAATCACCCTAAAAATTAGTTTTACTCTTATGGATTTTTATCCTCAAAATCAGGTTTTTTACTTTTTTTGTCGTTTATTGATGTTCAATAGTTTTAAATATCAATTTGCAGAGCTTCTTGCTCCTCATTTACCTCTTGATCTGGATCAAATCACATCGCTTATCGTTCCTGCTCCAGAGAATGTTGCTGGAGATCTTGCATTTCCATGTTTTCAGCTTGCTAAAAGTTTTGGGAAAGCGCCAAATCTTATTGCAAAGGACCTAAAAGAGCAGATTGGAAAAGATAATTTATGAATTTTTAGCGAAGTAATAGCAGTATGACCCTATATTAATGCTCTTTTTGATCCAAAAAAACTTGCAGAAACTGTTCTTAGTCAGATCAAAGACCAAAAATCAGACTTTTGATCTGGCACTTTTCAAGACAAGACAATTTTGCTTGAGGGACGAGCTCCAAACACCCACAAATCTATTCATATCGGACATGTAAGAAATTTTCTCCTTAGTGAATCTATTGCAAGAATACTTAGTTTTGCTGGATATAAAGTTATTAAAACCTGCTATCCTGGTGATATCTGAGCTCATGTAGCAAAATGGATTTGGTACTATCAAAATTTTCTCGATAACGCAGAATTTCCAGATCATAACTTTAGTAAGCGAGTAGGAGAAATTTATACTCTTGCAACAAAAAAAGTAGATGAAAATCCTGATCTTTACAAACCTCAAATTGCAGACCTTCAAAAAGCTCTCGAAGACTGAGATCAGAGTTTGGTTGATTTTTGGCAAAAGACCCGTGCAATGTGCCTAGAAGATATGCAAAAAATCTTTTCTGAACTTGGAACAGAACATTTTGACAAGCGATACTTTGAAAGTACTGTAGAACAACCAGGTATCAAGAAGGTTCATGAATTACTTGAGCAAGGTATCGCACAAAAAAGCCAAGGAGCTATCGTAATGAATCTTGAAGAATATGATCTTGGAGTGTTTTTGTTGCTCAAGTCCAACGGCGCTTCGCTCTACTCTACCAAGGACATTGCTCTTGCCTATCAGAAAAAGGCTGACTTTCCAGAGTATGATCAGTCACTCTATGTTGTAGGCCTTGAACAGGAGCATCACTTTCAGCAGCTCTTTAAAACACTAGATCTCATTGGATTTGATCAATCAAAACTTCACCATGTATCTTATGGTCTCGTGGATCTCGTAGATGGAAAAATGTCTTCTCGTGCGGGAAATGTAGTATTGTATGAAGATTTCCGTGATCAACTCCTTGCCAAAGCAACTGAAATGATGGATACTCGCGATCTTCCTCTTGATCAAAAGCATAATATCGCACATCAAGTAGCATTTGGTGCAATGAAGTTTGGAATGCTCCTTCAGGACTCTGAAAAAGGGATTACCTTTGATCGAAATCAGGCTTTATCGTTTGAGGGAGAAAGTGGACCTTATCTACAATATATGGGAGCAAGAATTTCATCAATTCTCAAAAAGACTCCAGCTCCAGATTTCTCGGCTCTTGACTACAATTTACTTAGTACAGAAGGAGAAAAAAATCTGATCCTCTTGCTTGCTCATTTCCCAGACCTCGTACAAAAAGCAGCTCAAGATTACAAGCCAAATACTATTGCAAGGTTTGCGCTTACTCTAGCAAAACAGTTTTCTTCTTATTATCATAGTGTCAAGATTCTTGATGATCAAAATCCTTCACTGAGCAATGCTCGTTTATGCCTACTCGTTTTGGTGCATCAAACCTTGCAAAATGCATTGAATCTCCTAGGAATCGAATTGCCAGAAAGTATGTAGCAATTTACTCTTTATAAAACACAAAAATGATTACAAAATCGCTATTTAAGCATCAGCCTGCAAAGTCAACAAATCGTTTTATTTGAAAAAATAGAATAAAAGTCTGAATTTTGTCTCTTTTTGTAGCTTTGAGTTTGATTTTGACATGATGCGGAACAAAAACACCTCAAATCTCAGTTCAAGACTACAATAACGAGCTTATTTCCTTGCAAGAATCAGCCCTCGATCAAGTAAAATCCTATTTTCAGGCTCTTGATGATGAATATGACGGTCAGAACCTCTCTGATCTCTACACCACAATGCAAGAAAACCTTTCAACTCTGGCTGATAAAGCACAAAACGCTTCTGGATATCGTGAAGATTTAACACTCAAAAATGCTGTTCTTGCCTACATTACAGGACTGCAAACAAGTTTAGATCAGCATGAAAAGCCAATTGTACATTTATTAACAAGTTATTCTGGCTCTGCACAGCAGTTTTATGAACAGGATAGATCAAGCATCAATTCATGAACGCTCCTCTTTGCACAGGATCTCACAAAACTTGACCAAGCTCTGGATATCGCTCAATCTGCTTTTGCAAAAAAACATAAATTAAAGTTGCCTTAATAACGAGATTCACTATTTTCACAATCTCCCAAGTATATCATGAGCACTTGAGAACACCCAAATATCCTCTGAAAAGAGAGAAAAAAAATGAGTTTTACTTTTATAAAATAATTAAAATGTATGAGAGAGAGAGAGAGAGAGAGAGAGAGAGAAGAAACCAGTTCTCAATAGGGCTTTTACACTCGTAGAGATGTTAATTGTAGTATTAATTATTGGTATCCTCAGTGCTGCAATCTTACCAAGGCTCACTGGCTATATGGCAAGGACGAGAGACCTCAAAAGACAAACAGACCTCAGAAATGTAGCAGCAGCCATCGAGATGTATAAGGGTGTGCATGGTAGCTATCCTCTCAGAGTCATGAATGAACAAGATAAACTTCTTGCCCAACAGGAAGAATATAAGAATGAAGTGCGTTGGCTTTTTGCACCAGGAAGTGATTTTGAATATTTTGGATCTATCGACCGTCTAGAAGGTATCAAAGAATATTTATCAGACTTTCCTAAAGATCCGAGTAACTCACAAGTTTTTTTATATAACGATCTATGACCTATCAGAAGGAAACAATGGCCTTCTGATCCTACTGCACAAAAGTGGGTAAAATTTCATCAACATGTTATTCCTCCTGGAGCTTATATCTACCAACAATTTTTTAAGGGAGGAGTATTTGGTAATGCAGCAGTTCTTGTAGCCAAAGTAGAAACTCCTGAAAGTGCAAATTTTGTTTGGATTCAACAGAGAGAGTGACTAAGGGAAGGGAGAAATTGGGATCATCCAACGTATACAAAACATCAATCTTCAAATTCCTTATGGGAGATAGATAATCTAGTATTTTGCAAAACCATTACCAAATGAAACGGACCACGCCATGCAAAAGTTGATAACGATGAAAATTGTACCTACTCAAATGTAGATCAGCTCTATTATATTATAAAATTAGACTAAAAAATCTTGTTGTGAAAAAAGGAGTTTAACACTCCTTTTTTTGATCTTTTGGACAAATAATGATCTCTTATAAAAAGTTAACTATTCTGGGAGTTCCATATTTGCCAAATATTCATCATGAAAATTTGCAAAAACCTCTGCCAAAAAATTATCGTAATCTGGAATCAGTTTTTCAATCTTTTCTAAGGCTTCCGCTTCTTTTCCGGCATCAAAAAGTTTCATCACCTCTTGTCTCTGAGATTCAGAAAGTGCCTCAAAAACATTCGCCATGATTCTATCCATCAAAATAGGCTCAAGCTCTGCTTTAAGCTGATCAAAGTCATCCTCCTCAGGATTAAATCCAGCCTCAAGCAAGAGATCATTGAGGAAATCTTCTTCGTGAGATTCTTCTAGATGTTGATTGTTATTTGCGTTCATTCTTTTTGGAGATTTAAAGGAGTAAAAAGCTGATTCCTTCGTATGAGGATCGTTAAGATTGTATTTTTTTCCACTCTTTTATCAATGGATTATTTTGCATAAGAGGACGAATATCAATATAAGGTATATAGTCTTCTAAAAGAGGATCCTCTCTTACAAATTGAGGTAATTGAATTTCATATTCCAAAGGTTTGGTAGTCAAAAGTCCAGCAGAAATTGGATTTTTTTGAGTTAGAAAACTTGTCCCTGAATCATCTGAAAAAACCATATTTTCAACCCAAGAAAGTCCATCTTTTTGTGCTGTAGCAATCGTAATCTGAACTTCACGACCATCAAAGTCAGAATTTGAACTTTTTATTCTTGCTGTCATTACTTGATTATCAACATCACCAAGATATTGATGCTCAGAACGATAAGTATCTATTATCTTACTCTCACTAAAATCCAACTTCCTAGATAAATCGAGCTTGTCATAGTAAGTTTTGATTTGTTCTACATTTTGATACTTAGAAAAAGCATCGTCCCATGTACTATTTACATTATATTCATTTTGAATAAGCTCATCATACACGATAGTTTCATCATAGAACTCTTGGGCTGCTTTTGGCATATCATCGTAATGTTTTCCAGTCTCCTGATATGCAGACTGAGGAATATCTTTTCCATAAACCTCTTGCATCACCTCTCTCATATTTACACCGATATCATTATCAGGAAGACTATCCAAAATCTGATTGAACTCTTTTTTTACAACCGTTCATTTTTCATAAGAGATATTCTTGACAAATTCACCTTTAGAAACCCTTGATCCATCAAACCCAGGAACTGCATGCCAGTTTCCTCACGAACTAGATTTACGGAAAACCCTAGGAACCAATTCACCATTCTGATCAATATAAGCAACAGCATAATTTCATTCTAAACGAGGTGTTAGATAAACATCCTTACCATCTATTTCTATATGCTGAGTTGGAATAAACCCCTTAAAGTTTATTGTATTTAGCTTAAATCATTCACCATGCGAAACATGAGCAGTCCTTTCATTGTTTAGAAAAGCTAAAGTTTCTTTACTTTTTGGATATTGATCAAAAGACTCTATGCCTGATTCTATTCCCTGCTCTGACATTTCTTCATCCTTATCCAAAAGCTTGGCTCTTAATTCTGCTACTTTATCCTTTGTTTTTTCAACTCACTTTTTTGTAACTTCTTTTGTTTTTTTTCGTCCCTGTTTTGCTTTTTCCTTTCGCTCTGGAGATTTTTCTTTTACTTTTTCTGAGGCTGAATTTCGAACTTCTTTTGTTTTTTCAACCCCATCATGCGTAACTTCCTTAGTCTTTTCTCGTCATTTTTTAGACTTTTCTTTGATTGTAGGCATCTTTTCTCTAATCTTTAGAGAAGCTTTATTTCGAGATTCTTTAATCTTTCCACCAAATTTTTTAGCTCATGACTTGAATGATTCTCGATACTGACGAGCTTTTGAAGGATTTCTTTGAGCTTCTACAGCTACTGCAGCTGCTCCAGCGAGTGCTGTTCCTGCTGCAACTTTTGCTGCAGTGGAAGTAGAACTATCTGATTTTTCTCAATCTTGATCTCATGTAGTATGCGATTGCTCTAAATCTGATGTAGACTGAGAAAGCTCTTCAGAATTTTGTTCTTTTGATTGAATAGTAGAATCTAAATCTGAATTTTTATCTTGTTTTTCTTCAGATTTTGGATTTTTTTTGAAAGTATTAAAGAAAGAAACAATTGGCACAAATCGTGTTGATCAACTACCTGGCTGATTTTGAACTGTTTGTGTAGTAATTTCTAGTCCAAGATTAAAAGATCTCTCTCCTAAATTACGCAGTGTACTTCCTGCGATACTTCTTCCTGCATCATAAGCGAGATCTGGAATAAGTGTTTGATTTCCTGAGTCAGCAAGCCCCTTTGCCATCTGCAAGAGACCTTCAGCACATCTATCTCATTGAAGATAATCATTGGTAAAAGCCTTTGATCGATCCATCTCCCATGGTCTGTTTGTTAATTCTTTTAGGAATGAAGCTTTTTGGTCTGGAGAAAGTGCAAGATGCTTAATCTGATCTGCAACTGCATTTACCTTCGCTTGATAAGCAGACTCTCAAAGTGCCTGAGAACCAGCACGAACTAATGTCGCATCTGTTCCAGCACCATAATGAGCTACCACATTTGCTTTATCCCCAAGTGATGAAAACTGGTCTGCAACCGTAGAATGAATCTGATTTCCTTCTGCTAATTGATGAGATCAGAGATTGAAATTAGCATTTGACGATGCATTCGAAGTTGAAGAAACGGTATGAGAAACTGATTCTGTCGAAAACATTCCGGTTCCCATCATATATTGCATTCCAATAGCAGTTCCTGCAGAGAGTACCGCAGAGCCTACTCCATATTTGCTAGCAAGTCGTCTTCTTTGAGATTTAAAGTGTTTGTTTGCTGTTGAGTAATCAGTAAGTAACTGTTCTTTGATATGCTTATATGAAATCTCTTGATTTTCTCCTTCTTCAGACTTTGAAATCAAGCTTTGATTATCAATGTCATCATAAGCAATACCAAGTTTTTCTGCTCAGAGTTGAAGCGCTTTGTGAAGTTTGAGCATATCTGATTCTACAACCTCCTTACTTGATGAAGCTAAAAAGTTATGCCCTGTCTCATAGTATGCATCAAGTCTTGCCTTTCCTTGCATCAAAAGATGGGTAAGGGCATCTCTATCTCATGATGTAAGCGGTCTTAATGATGTAGAAAATCACAAAAGATCTTTAGTAAAATCTTCAGTTTTGATAATATCTTTTTGAGTTGAATTGTTATAGAGATCAAGCTGTCTTTTGGCCTTATAACGAGTTCGTCGATTTTTCGCTCATTTTTTCTCCAAATCTTGTTGCCATTGAGCAATTTTAGTCTGCTCAGCATCAAAATCATGAGTCAGATTTTTTTCATGGGTATTATGCTCTTTGGTATAATGCGTTCGTTTTTTGATAAAATTTGTGAATCCTGAAGTGGCAGCGAATGTACTTGTCGTCAAGATTGAAGTTCCCACAACTCCTAGTCCTAGCGGTCCTCCAGCCAGTCCAAGCAATACTCCAGCTCCAGCATATCCTGGCACCTGCAAATATCGAGGAACTTTATCAAGTTTTTTTCCAAGCTTATGAATTCGACTTTTTTCATTCGCAGAATTATCGATTTGATAGGCTGACTTTCCTCCTGTAAGGACTTTAAGTTTGATTTGGAGATTTTCAAGAGCTATCTTTCTCACGGCTTTTTGGTGATGAAAGTATTTTTTAAGCTTATTAAGATCTTTTTTGTCCAAATCTGAAGTAATCGCCTGAAGAAAATCAGGATTTTGTTGATATTTTTTGATAAAATCCTCAATTTTTGCACTAACCTGATCTACATTTCCTCATGTATCAAGCGTTTGTGCGAGTTCATTTACGAGCTGATATTGCTCTTTTTCGAGTTTGAGATTTTGTAGAATATCTGTTCCTTTATACTTTACCTGTTCAAGTGCTGATTTGATCTGGGCATTCGTCTCAAGAAGGGAATTGAATTGAGTCTGAAATGTTGCCTCATCAATACTTCCCTCAATGAATCCCCTAGACAAAAGGTTTAATTCTGGTATAGACACCAGTTCAGCCTTTTGATCAATAGTTTTTAGACCATTTTGAAGTTCTCTTGAGTGTCTTGATGCAGCATTTTCCACTTGATCACCAAAAGCATCTTGAGAAGCATTTTTCATAAAGTCTTTAATAAATCTTTTTCTTTTTCTACCTCTTTGAAGAAAATAGGCACCTTTTTTGAAAAGATTTCGCTTACCGATGTCAGCATATTTAGCTTTCAATGCTTCTTCTGCAGCAAGACGAGCCTGTTCCTCATGAATATTTTGTGTATCGGACAAAACTGCTGAGAGATCAAAAACATATTCAGAAGCTTGATTTTCTAAATCTAGGTACTTTTCACTAACTTCTTGTTTTTCTTCTTTTTTATCTGTAGAACTTTCAGGTTCTAAATCTAGATCTTTCTCTTTTTTTCACTCTGACACTAAAGGAACAGGAGCAACGATAGGAAGAGAGTTCTCCTCTGTCTTATCTTCAGATTCAAGACTTTTTGATGTTTCATCAGATTCTTCTCACAATTTCGAAGAAACAACAGGTAAAAATTCTGATTTTTGTTCTTGTTTCTCTTGTGGAGATTCCTCTTGATCTCCAACTTCTTCATAAGCAACATATTCATCTGAAGGATTCTGCTTTATAATTTTATCTTGTTGTTGAGCTTCTGGCTCTGGATTCGTCATTTTAACTAATTGATATTGAGTATAGGCACCCGTATCATCTTGCTCTGCACCTCATTTAACCGGAAGTAATTTTAACGAATTTCCCTCTTGATCCACATATTCTCCCGCGGGATCCATTCCTCACCTCCAAGGAATCTGCTTGTTATCCTTTCTCCTAATATTATTTTGTTCACAGTATTTTGGGAAAGAAACTCCATAATTTACATCATCAAAATCTGCTACCACTACTGGAAATTCTTTTTTCTTATCTCATAACTCTCAATTAGATTCAGCTACCACTACGCCATCTTCCTTAATCTCCTCAAATTCTGCATCCTCAATAGACTCCTCTTCATTTGAAAGAGTAACAGATTTTAAATCAGCATTTTTTAACTCTTTTGAAACTGTTGGTAAAAATTTTTCATCCTCTTTTGAATTCTCATCAGGGGCAGAAACTTGCTCTGTATATGCTACGATTTGACCAGTATTTACATCAAGAGCAATATACTGCTCTTTTAATGCATCAAAAGACTTAACTTTCCCTTGAAAAAGCATAAATTGATCCAAAACAATATTTGGATCTTTGGCAGTTGCAATAAGGTATTGTACAATAGAAGATTTTAGATGAGCATCATTTCTCTTGATTTGATTAGTTGTTTTTGCAAGACGAGCGAGATATTTCATATCTTCGATAAAATCATTACCTTCTGTTACTATCAACTTTTTACCATCAATTTCTTTAACTCAAAACTTTTCCTGAGCTTGCTCTGGAGATAAACGAGATCTTGATTCTATTTTTTTTCTTTTTTCAGATTTTTTTTGTTTAGAAAGATATTCTGATAAAGATATTCCAATATCCGCTTCTAACTTTTTTTGATAATTCGATGCCAATCTTATTTGTCTCTCAATAGCTTTATTTGGAGAAGAAGACATTTTGTCACTTAATGCAAAAGCTGCATCTAAATTCTGTTTGAGATCGAGAAATTCCTCAATATGTTTATGTTTTTCTGAATCTGATAACTTGGAAAATACATCTGTCAAGTTTTCCAAAAGCTTCTGCTTTTCCTCTGCAGTAAGTTTATCAAGCTTTCAGTTTTTAGCCCTATTAAGCTCGCTTTTAAGTTTATCAAGAGACATCTTGTAATAGTAAAATCATAAAACTTAGCTCTATTATATCCTGAAATCAAAATAAAACAAAAAAAATTAAAATCTAACTCCATCTTTCACTTGACATTTATCCACAATTTAATATAAAAGCAACACAAGTAAAAAAATATCTTTTTTATTTTGTAGTCAAAGATCATGCAAAACTGTATCAACTGCAAAAGTGAAAACACAAAAAAAAATGGTCATGGCAGATATGACTCTCAGAGATTTTTTTGCTGAGATTGCAACTCGAGTTTTACGATTGAGGGAAAAAGAGGAACTTATAGTCCAGAGTTTAAGCAGCAAATCATCGAAGAATACTGCCATCAAGGGCACAAAGCAAAAGAAATTATCAAAAAGCACAAAATCTCATCCAGAAGTCTCATCAAATGGAAAAAAGAACACCAACAACATTGTTGATGCAAAAACAAATAATCAAAGATACTTTATTACCTTAAAAAATTTATTATGAGAATTGCAATTGTATGAAAGTGAGGAAGTGGGAAAACTACGATCTCTGCGCTACTTACATCTTATTTAGCTAAACAAGGGAAAAGCCCATTGCTAATTGATGCGGATCTCAATATCCACCAACCAGCCCTATTCCTTCCAAGTGGACACTTCCCAAAAAGTAAGTGGCTCTCTGACCCCCAAAATACAACAGCAATCAAGACCTACCTTAAAGGAAACAATAGTAGAATCACCTCTTTAATGTCCTTTAGGAAAACAACACCTCCTGCAAGAGGTAGCCAACTATTCCTAGCAAAAGACTGAAATCATATCTTTTACCGCGACTTTTCAGAACAGGGAAATTGAGTAAATCTTATGGTTGTCGGAACCTATACTCCAGAAGGAATTTGAGCATCGTGCTATCACAACAATCTTGCAACATTAGAAAACATCCTAACTCATACGGATGATCGTGAGTCGTTCATCATTGTAGATATGGTGGCAGGAACTGATGCATTTGCTGGAAGCTTACATGCACAGTTTGACTTGGTAATCATTGCGGTTGAACCAACAAAAAAAGGAGTCGAAGTCTGGAATCAATACGCCGCTCTCTCTCAACAGGCAGGAGTCTATCACGAACTCGTAGCTATCGGAAATAAATGTCTGGACCAAGACGATATCTCCTTTTTACAAGAAAACATCCCAGCAGATAAACTGATTGGGACACTCACGGTCTCTGCGTATTTGAGAGAGCTGGAAAGACAAGAAACATTAATTGATTTTGATCGTTTGGAGGATGAGAACAAAGCCCTTTTTGATAAAATTCTCCAGGTTGCATTTCAGCTTACAAAATCCCCACAAGAAAGACTAAACATCTTATATAATTTACACAAAAAATATGTTACTCAAGATTTTATAGTCCAGAGATTTTGAGATTTGAATGAGCAAATAGATTCAGATTTTATTTTCCCTTCTTAAACCACCTATGCACAATGTTTTTGCTGGAGCGGATAGCTTGAAACAATTTCTCAATCCAGAACAGCATATCACACCTCTAGTTGAGCTCCCAGCGTTTCTCAATCCCTTTTTGGTAGACGGCGTGCATATTTTTCTTAAAATGCAGAATTTTCTCCCCTTGGCAAATGTCAAATCTATTTCTGCACGGGGAATGTTGAACCAAGTACAAAATATCTCACAATATAAAGGACTTGTTGAAAATTCTTCTGGGAATACTGCTTTTTCTCTTGCTGTGTTGGGTAGATTATTTGGCATAGAGACTATGAAAGCTCGAGTCTCCAATGAAGTGACTGAGGGGAAACTAAAACTACTTCAACTGTTTGGGGTGCAATCCTGCATCAACAAAGAGCAAATTTGTCCAAACCCAAAAGATCCTGAAAGCGGGATACAAAAAGCAAAAGCAGAAGCTAAACTCAATTGATGGCTCAATCCTGGTCAATACGATAACCTTGCAAATCCAGATATCCACTATCATCTCACGGCTCCTCAAATTCAAGAACAACTTCAGTTCGGAGCCTGACATCTTAATCCAAAGATTTTTTGTGCAGGATTATGAACCTCTGGGTCTTTTCTTGGTATCTCAAAATTTCTCAAAGAAAAAAAGTCAGATTTTTTGTCTCTTGGTGTTGTCAGAAAGCCAAATAACCCAATTCCTTGACCAAGGACAGAGCACCTGTTGCAAGAGGTCAGCTTTGATCGAGAACATTATCTAGATGAAATGGAAGCCATTGGAACAAAACAAGCATATGAGATGAGTTTATCTTTGGTCAGAAATGGCCTTTTGGTTTGACCTAGCTCATGAATGGCTCTTTGTTGACTCTTTACTTATTTGGAGAAAATAAAAAAATCAGACAAACTCAAGGAACTCACTCAAGAGCAAGAGATTTCAGCGGTTGTACTCTGTCCAGACGGTCCATTTTTGTATATTGATGAATATTTCAAGTATTGTGAGAAAGACCGATTTCCTCCAATAGAAAACGAAGGACTCCTTACAAACAAAGTAAACAACCGAGATTATGATAATGAGAATGTAGAGATCGATCCACTCTCCTTTTATGAACTTACCAAAGAACACAATCAACATTTTGCAGAGGAAAACATCTTAATTGACCTCAGAAGTTTTGATGAATTTGAGCATGTACATATCAAAAATGCAATTAACCTTCCGTTTGAGCAGTGTGATAAAAACTCTTTTATCAACTATAAAGATAAAAAAATATTTCTTGTCTGCAATTATTGAAAAAAATCCAATTTCTGGGCAGATACTTTAGCACAGCTTGGATTTAATGTTTATTCACTCAAATGAGGACTTGTTGCTTGGTCTAACCTTGGACTACCTAGAGAAAAGGCAAAATCCTGTCAAATAAAGTAATTTACAATAGCATATAAATGCAAAATTATATACTAGAGTATAGATTGAACCTCCTTTAAAACTCTTTCTGCATGTCCAGTAGCTTTGACATTTCTTCGTTCTTTAAGGATTTGACCTTTGGAATCAAGTAAAAAGGTAGATCTAATTGTTCCTTCATAAATTTTCCCATAGTTTTTCTTCTCTCCTCGAGCAGCAAACTGACGATGTAAAGTAAGTTCTGCATCGGCAATCAGTCCAATAGTTAATCCTTGTTTGCTAATAAAAGCACAATGAGAAGCTGAACTATCACGACTTACTCCAATAATTTGGATTCCTCTTTGCTCAAATTCTGGCAGTAATGAAGAAAAAGTCCTTGCCTCCAAACTACAACCTGGGGTATTATCTTTGGGATAAAAATAGAGGATCGTATACGGACTCGCGGAAATCAAAGTCTCAAATCAGATTTCCTGCGTTTTTTGGTCAGGAGTTGTGTAATGAACAAGCATAATATTACTACAAAAAGAATAAAAGTCTGACTAAGTATTCGTTATATTTTCATAGATTTCGATAATTTTTCCCTGCTGGAGAAATGCTACATCAATCCTCAAATCCTTAGATGTTGGATATTTTGTGATGTAGGCTTCTACAGCTCTTTCCAGCACTTTAAGCTTGGATTTTGTAATATAATTCTCTAAGTCCTCGGTATAATCTACGGTTTTGACTTCAATAAATATCAGCTCTGAATCTGCCTCAAAGATCAAATCAATTTCTCATCCTGGGATCGTCCAATTGGCATGAAGAAAGCGATAGCCTAAGTTAAGATAATGATCTTTGACAATGTTTTCTGATTGATAGCCCTTTTGCCTGAGTGATGTAGCCATATAGAAAGAAATAGGAGCTAAAGATGCGTCATATTATCTAGTTTTCGCTGCGCTATTGCTTCCAGATCTCAGTTCAAAAGCACCTCAGGAACCTTCATTCCATATACCTCTTCTGGTCTGGTATAATTTGGAGCTTCAAGCGTAGCCATTCCATCTTTGATAGCATAACTTTCATCGATTCGGCTCTGTTTTTCTTTAATTACTCAAGGGATAAGCCTCGTAATCGCTTCGATCATTACACAGCTTGGCAACTCTCCTCCAAGCAAAATAAACTGCCCTAAAGAAAGCTTCTTAAACTGATCTGGATAATGCTCCATACAATAGTTCTCAAATCTTGCATCAATCCCTTCATACCTTCCACAAACAAAAATTAACGCATCTTTTTTACTCTGACCGTAGGCGACTTTTTGATTGAAAACTTGTTGAGAAGGTGAGGGGAACAAAATAGAGAAATCTGATTTTTGGAGCTGGTTTTGTTCTACAATATGATTAATCGTATCAATAAGAGGCTGCGCCTTGAGAAGCATTCACTTTCCTCCTCCATAAATCTCATCATCGATCTGCTGATGTTTATCGGTACAAAAGTTTCTTGGATTGATGATTTCAAATTCGAGGATTCCCTTTTCCTGTGCCTTTGCTATAAGAGAAGTCTGCAAAAAACTCTCAAAAATCTCTGGAAATATTGATACCAAAAAAATCTTCATCAGCATGCATAAGGAATAAATATGCATAAGTCTAGCTATTCTCTCTTGATTTTCAACGAAAAAATCGCATAGTTGAGATCAGAATTTTAGTTCTTTTCGTATTTAATATGAGAAAAAACATCTTTCCATCTTTCCTAGCATCATGAAAAAAAAGTCTTGCATTACTCCTTGGATTAACCCTAATCGGAAGCCTTGCTGGATGTGGAGTCGAAGTAGAAAGCCCAGATATCGATAAAATTTGATCTCTCGCTTCCTCTGGGCTAGAGTATGCTGGACAACAAGCAAAAACTGTTGCTGATCAGGCAATCCAACAGGCACAGACTCAAGCAACTCAAGTTGCAGACCAAGCAAAACAAGAAGCTCAAAAACAATACAAAAAACTCAAAGAAGATGCAAAGAACGGAATCAAAGATAGTGTAAACAAAAAGATTGATGACACCTTTGAAAAGTTTTAGCTAAGCTAATATGCTACTAACTTAGACTTGTTATAACCTTATGTAAGACCGATAAAGAATTCTGCATTGCAAAATCAAGATTGTCCATATGTGCGGACTTGGCATCAGAGTCTCCACCATCAGAGACCGCCTTGATCACAATACTACTATCTAATTTTCAAAATTCACGAGCTACACTAGCAAAAGCAAAAGCCTCCATCTCTACAACCTGAGCATTTCGCTGCTTACGAAGAGATTGGACTTTTTGTTCATCGTCAAGAAACTGATCTCAGGTGAGACACTTTCAAGACAAATAAAAGGTAAAATCAAAATTATGACTATCACATAAAGGATGGAATGGTAGCGTAATCTCTCCCTTAGCATAATCTAAATGCTCCCCCTCAAACGGCAAATACATATCATGCTGAATTATTTTGTCAATCAAAAACACATCGCCAACTTTGGCTTCTCTTCCAACCAAACTCCCCGCAATACCAATATTGATAAGATACTGGGAATGAAAATTTTGTAGTAAAAGTGTAGTTGCAATACTCGCCTGAATCTTTCCAACTCCTGCAAGCGCAAGGACAATTTTATCATTTTCGTAAAAAGAAATCGTAGCTAAAGACTGAGTTTTTTGAAGACCATAATGATCTATAATATACTGAGCTTCTTCAGACATCGCAGTCAAGATTCAGATTTTTTTCATTTTTGATATCCTTAAAATAAAAATTAGGCTAAGAGGTGAGAAAATTTTTCTCTTTCTGGAGAAAGTTTAAAAAGATACAAATCCTGATCATCGACCTCATTTGACCAAGTAAGAACTCCACTTTGACGAGTTTTTGGGAGATCAATAACTCTCTGATTCCTTGATCCCCTGAATTTAAGCTTAAGATCAAGTAAATCTTGCTCAAAACGCCCATCAATCAAGACATCAAGCTGAGAAAGAATCGAGTCTAGAAATGGAAGCTTTTGAGGATCTGTTTTGCACAGAAAGTCGTAGGTAAAACCTGTATAGCACCAAATTGATTTGTGAGGAAGTGCTTTACGAACTTGCGTGATAAGATCTGCGACTTGAGACTGATTTTCTGGAGCGAGCGGCTCCCCACCAAGCAAGGTCAAACCTGTGATATAGTCAGGTTCCAATTTTTTTATAATTTCGTCAATAGATGCTTGCGTAAATTCCTGACCAAACTTAAAATTTCGAGCCTCAGCATTAAAACAGCCTGGGCAAGCGTGATGACAGCCACTCACAAACAGCGAAACCCTGAGTCCAGGACCATTGGCAGTATCCATTGTTTTTATCGTTCCGTAGTACATTTTACCATGATAAGCAACTGAAAAAATAGAAAAAAATAGAAAAAAATAGATAAACACAGATTACTCTAGGGAGTCTAAAAATCAAGAGATTTCTCTTCCAAAAACTATAATTCAACAAACTTCGACAAAAGATAAATTAAAAATGTCAGAACAGTTTTTCATCTTGACTTTCTCCCTAGAATTAGTATAGTAGTTTTGAAAACAAAAAATAACCAACAGACCAAAATGCTCAAAGTCTGGCTTCATAAGAAGTTTAATAGGAGCACTAAGAACTAATATGACAAAGGTTAAATCTTTCCAAGAGAATGGGCTAGTTGCCCTGGAAATAAAAATAGAGAACTTCATAAATTGCAGATCTGAAATTAAGGTTATTTCATTGGCAATGAGTTCAGTGTTATATCCTGAGAGTTACCAAAGGACACATTATGCCATTCTCATTTATGAATAAGGCGTCGTTCTAGTACAATACATTCTATAATCCTAATCTATGAAGAGGGCTTATTCGCCCTCTTTCTCTTTAACTAAAAATCAATATAGTACTTAAAATCTAGGAGTTTTTCCGACAACTTATAGACCGAATTGCTTCCTACAATCAAACTCTTTGTTTCTCCATACTTCCTCTAGCATGAAGTCATAGTTTATAAATATCCAGCTATTCTGATTTATTTTTTAACAATACAATACTTAGCTTACATGCAAGACTCTCTTTGAAATCTCCTTGGTCTTCCCAAGATTCCAAAAGTTCTCTCCTAAATATCCACAAGTCCTACGAGTTACATTCATCTTTCTCTGATTGGTATTATGACATTGTGGGCATTCTCGTCCCATATCAGCATTTATGATAATTTCCCCCTCAAATCCACACTCATGGCAGTAGTCAGATTTGGTATTAAATTCTGCATACATGATATTGTCATAGATGAAGCGAACAAGTGTTTCTAAGGCAGGAAGGTTTTTCTGCATATTTGGGATTTCAACATAAGAAATACATCCTCCTGAAGAAATCTTCTGAAACTGCGATTCAAAGGTAAGTTTACTGATTGCATCAATATTTTCCCTCACATCTACATGATAGGAGTTGGTATAGTAGCCCTTATCGGTCACATCTTTGATCTCACCAAACTTTTTCTTATCAAGCTTGGCAAAACGGTAGCAAAGGCTTTCCGCTGGCGTTCCATACAAGGCGAATCCGATTCAGGTTTCTTCTTTTCGTCTAAGAACCGTATCCTTGAGTTTTTGAAGCACTTTCACCGCGAAAGCTTCCCCCTCAGGCTTGGTATGGGAATCTCAAGTAATCAAAACTGAAGCCTCATAGAGTCCGATATATCCCAGCGTAATCGTTGAATACCCACCAGTCAGATATTTATCAATGGTTTCTCCTTTCTTGAGTCTTGCAAGTGCTCCATACTGCCAATGAATAGGACTGATGTCTGAAGGCGTTCCTTTGAGTCTTTCGTGTCTGCACATGAGCGCCTTAAAACAAAGCTGAAGTCTGTCTTCCAAAAGCTCAAAAAACTTCTTTTCATCATGATTTGCGAGAATTGCAACCTGAGGAACATTGAGGGTTACCACTCCTTGATTGAAACGACCCTCGTATTTGTAGTTTCCGTTTTCATCTTTCCACGGAGAAAGGAATGCACGGCACCCCATCGGAGCAAAGACATTTCCTTCCTGGATTTCTCTCATCTTCTTGGCCGAAATATAGTCAGGATACATTCTCTTGGCAGAACATTTCACAGCGATCTGAGTGAGGTAATCATATTTTCCACCTTTGAGCGCATTACATTCATCCAAAACATACACGAGCTTTGGAAATGCTGGTGTTATATAGATACCTGCTTCGTTTTTGATCCCCTGAATCCTTTGATTCAAAATTTCCTCAATAATTTGTGCGGTTTCCTCCAAATATTCATCTTTTTCATCAAGCTCTAGAAAAAGTGTTACAAAAGGCGACTGCCCATTGGTCGTCATAAGAGTATTGATCTGATATTGAATCGTCTGCACTCCAGAGGAAAGCTCATCCTTTACTCTCATCTCTACGAGCTTTTGAATCTGTTCATCTGAAAGTTCGGATCAGAATTGTTCTTTATATTTTCTTTCATATTTCTTCTTGGTATTGAAGAGATATTTCCCAAGATGTTTAATATTTACAGACTGACCTCCATACTGAGAAGAGGCTACAGAAGCGATAATCTGCGTCATCACCGTACAGGCTACCTGAAAAGACTTTGGAGTCTCTACGAGCTTATTATTCATCACGGTCCCATTTTCAAACATATCCTTGATATCAATCAGACAGCAGTTGAAAATTGGCTGCACGAAATAATCCATATCATGAAAATGCAGAATCCCCTCATCATGTGCATTTCTAATCTCCTCTGGAAGCAAAACTCTACGAGCAAGATCCTTGGAAACCTCTCCAGCAATGAGATCTCTCTGAGTGGAAGCGATTGCAGAATCCTTATTGGAGTTTTCCTGTCCTACCTCCACATTATCATTTCTAATCAGTGTAAGTATGGAATCATCGGTCGTATTTGCCTTTCTAATCAAGGCTCTCTGATAGCGGTAGATAATATACTTCTTGGCAAGTTCTGCTTTATTAAGCTTGATCAGCTGCATTTCAATAAAATCCTGAATTTCTTCAATTGGAACCGTCCCTTTTTTTGCAGCTTCCAAAGCTCTAATAACCTCTTCAATCACAAGTTCGCTCGCCTGTTCTGCTTCTGGCACTTCTTTATTAGCCTTCTGGATTGCAATGTGAATTTTTTCAGCATTATAAGCCACTTCTGAACCATTTCTCTTGATTACCTTCTGGATTGTCATTTGGATACTAAAATTAAAGGTATAAAAAAAACCTGACTCTCGCCAATGTGCATTTCTCCTTTTACAATATCTTGTGTTTATTTTTTTGTTCAGATACAAGATATAGTATTTCAAAGGAAAATCAAGGGAAAAATCAGACTTTTTTTTTGCCTTTTGATAGCAATAAGATAGCGCACTTTACAAATTGCAAGAGAAAATCGACTTTTATACAATAAATCTTTTAAAATCCTCAAAGCTATCAAAATCCTGGTATACAGAGGCAAATCTTACATACACCACAGGATCAATATCTTTTAGAGATGCTAAAATATCAGATCAGATTTGCTTACTTGAAATCTCTGGGCTCTCTGCTTGCCACTTTATCTCTAAAGAAGAAATCATCTTATCAATCTCCTCTGGATGAATTGGTCTCTTGGCAAAAGCAAGCATTACCGCTCTTTTGAGCTTTGCGCGATCATACATTTCCTTGGTTCCATCTTTTTTTACTACGATCAATTCTACAATTCCAATCCTTTCAAATGTTGTAAATCTATGTGCACAAAACTCACACTCTCTCCTTCTTCTCACTACTTGACCATCTTCTATCATTCTAGAATCCACCACTTTTGAATCCATGTTTTGGCATTTTGGGCATTTCATGACTTATTTTTTACAAGGAATAAAAATTTTATGCAAAGATTGACTGATTCTGGAGATTCTTTTCTTCTGAAGAATCTTGCTGGTTGTGATTAGAACGATCAACAAATTCTTGTAAAGTATAGGTATACTCTTGCCCATCATGAAAAATCCTCTGATAATGCAAGAAATAAAACATAACTAAAGCCGTCATTCTCACATCGTTTTTACAATACTCTTTAAACTGCTCAAGGAGCTCTTGATTTCATGATTCTTGGTATTGTTTCCAAAGGACCTCTCCTTCAGCTCCTGAACTTAGAGTCTTAGTTACTCCAATCAGAGCTTCAGAAAGCTTATTAAGTCAGATTCTCTTCTTGGTCAAATGAAGGAAAAAGACATACAGATCGATACTCTTGCGATTAAGTTCATCTATTTCCGCTTGTCCATAACCAACATTGTAAATAGAAACTGGATTATCAAACCAGATCTGGTTGAATCCTACGATATATCCATCAAAAGCCAACATACGATCTACAAATTCCTTGAGATCTTCTTGCATAACACACTCATACTCCATACGATCTCACTTTGGATACATCGCATAGCCAAGGAGATATTTAGCAGATTTGAGATCATCTACAACAGTTGTTTCGATATCGTAAACAAGATAAGATTTTCCCAAGATTGTCGAATATTTTCCTGTTTTGAACTCATCCATCAAAATTTGTTCAATCGTCTTCTGTCAGTTTTTTGCCATTTTTTTTGCATCAAATTTGAGTAGCATCCTTTCAAGTTTGGAAATCTCATCAGATCCTGTACAAAAAACTTCAATCTTATCTCTTTCATCAAAAAAACTTACCCCTTCCTTAGTTTTAGAAAACCAAAATACCACATCAGATCTAAAGTAATAATATACTTCATCTCCCTCTGCCAAAGCCAATTTCAAAAAGGATTTGAGATTTTGATCACGCGGATTTCTAATTTCACGCTTAATTATCTCCTGCAAATGAGGAAGAAAGTCATTTTGAATACTCTGAATCTCATCTAAAGAAAATCTCTTGTACATAAGCCTTCTACTTAATAATAAACCATTTGTACTTGTAAATAAAGCTTTGAGAAAATCAAGTCAAACCCGAAAAATTTGCAAAAAAAGCAAAATCCAATACACTTAAGAGGTCAGTATTTTCTTAAAAAAAGAAAGAAAAATCTGACCTTTTAACTCGTTATAGATACAAAAATGCAAAATGCAAAAATACTCTCAAAAACCATGCTTACCGATGAAATACTCGAACTCAAACTTGAAACAACAAAAATCGATACCCTCCCTGGACAATGGATGTTTATCAATTATCTCGGACTAGAAAAGCCACTCAAAAGAGCTTACTCAATCGCAAATAGCGAAACTCAAGGAGAAGCGAGCATTTTAACCTTTTTGATCAAGCTTTTGGAAAATGGACAAGGCTCAAATCAGCTCAAATCTTTACAAGTTGGTGATGAGGTAGGACTTGAAGGTCCAAACGGACATTTTACACTAAAAGCAACAGATAATCCTAAGGTTTTTCTCTCAACTGGTTCTGGGCTTGCTCCATGCTACCGTATGGCAAAAGAAGACCAAAGCGGGGCTAAAAAGCGATTTTTCTTTTCTGTTTCATACAAAAAAGATCTCTTTTACACAGAACAAATCAAAGCTCTAAACATTCCTGAAACCCATATTTCTATTTCTAGAGAAGAGGCTCCATGATATGAACATGGAAGAATTCAGATTGATAATATTGATTTTCCTGTAGAGACGGAATTTTACATCTGTGGAGTGCCTTTGATGGTCAAGGATTTTATGACTAAATTGAGAGCTAGAGGATATAGCAATATCTATGTAGAAGCGTACTAGAAGGGAAATTGAAGAAAGTAAAAAGCGATTGCATCTTGTTTGGCAATAAATAGACTATATTTATTTATATTGTCAGACTTTTTATGCTTGATATAGTATTCCGTTTTGATATAGAGAAAGATTTAAAAAATCGAGTTGAGTGATGCAATACAGTCTCTCATTGAAAGAATCGAAAACAATGACTTCCCGCTCGATATGCTCCTTATATTTCTTTATTGAAATGAAAAACGTTTTTAGAATCGCAATTTTTTATAGAAACATTAAAGCATATTTATCAAGAAAAAAATAAACAAATTGAATATTTTATAGGAGAAAGTACTAAAATACTTCAAGATAAGATCCCTATTATAAAAAGAACCCTCGAGAAAATGATAGGCAAACTTCTATATACAGACCACTTTACACTTAACTTTACAACCTTTCCTCGCTGCCCCTATGATATAAAAACCAATGAAATCTGGATTTATGTTTTTGATCAACCCCAATCAATAATTTGAACAGTTCTTCATGAACTTCAACACTTTATGTTTATTCATTATTTCCCAAACACTAATCTCAAGAAAAGTGAATTTGAGTTTCTAAAAGAGTCTTTGACGGTTATTTTAAATGATTATTATCCGCAAATACTTTTTAGAGAAGATAGAGGCTATTCACTTCATCAAAAATTTAGAACGCTTTTATACCAAAAATGGAAAGAAGTAAAAAATTTTGACATGCTTATTAAATATTGAATAAAAATCTTAACAAAAGATGCTATTTTGCTATAGATTTTTTTGTAAACAAAATCAAGAAAAATAAAATTAAAAAAAATAAAGAAAAATAAAAATCTTATTATTGTTTCTATTAAAGTTTACAACCTGACTCTAGTATATTTCCTCAAAAATAGAAAAACCTGACTAAAAATCAGGTTTCTTCTTTTTTTGAAAGTTTCTCGATTATTCAGCTTTTGCTTCTGCCTTATCTTCCAAGTGTTTCATTGAAAGTCCGATCTTTCTGTTTTTAGGATCGATGAGGATAAGCTTAGCCTTTACAATTTGTCCAAGTTTTACGATTTCATTTGGATTGTTTACTGCTTTTTGAGAAAGTTCGCTAAGGTGAACAAGTCCATTGATATCGTCAAATACTCTAACGAATACTCCATAAGGTACAAATCTGATGATTTCTCCTTCGATAACATCTCCAACTTTGTACTTCTTTGGAAGTTCTGACCAAGGATCTCCTTTGAGCTGTTTGCTTGAAAGAGAGATCTTTCCGTTTTCAAGACCAATTACTTTAACTTGCATCTTGTCTCCGATCTTTCCAAGTCTATCGATATCATTTACGTGTCCGTAAGTAATTTCTGAGATGTGAACAAGACCTTCAACAGTACCTCCGATAGTCACGAAAAGTCCGTATGAAGAGATTCCTGAAACCACTCCATCAAATACCTTTCCAACTTCAAGCTCAGCAAGAACCTTTTCTCTTTCTTCTTTGAGCGCTTCTCTTTCAGAAAGGATAATTCTTCTGTCTTCTTCATCGATATTGATAACTCTTACCTTGATTTCCTGTCCGATAAGTTCAAGAAGTTTATCAAAGATAGCTTCTTGATCTCCATCTTCTACTCTAGGGTAGTGGATAGGAGCAAGTTGAGACAATGGGATGAATCCCTTGATACCATGCATATCGATCAAAAGTCCTCCAAGGTTTGCCTCAGTAGGAACAACAGTGATGATTTCATCTTTTTCGAATTTTGCAATAACAGACTTCCATACATCGTATTGGAGGAGTCTAGTTACAGAAACGATGTAGTATCCATCTTCGTGTCTTACAGCTGGATTGATAATTTCAAGTTCAAGTTCTGTAGATGGATTAAGATCAAACTGAGATCTTTTGAGTTCTTTAGCTTCTTTTGAAAGGATGATACCAGTAAAAGCACCATTCTCACAGTTTACCAAAACTCCGTTCTCAATTTCTTTCAAGATTGTTCCTTTTACTTTTTGACCTTCCTTGATCACAGGAACAGTGTAGTTGCTAGCTGCAACTGCTGTAGCTTTTTTAGCCATTAAAATATAAAAATAATGAAATAAAAGAATGAACAAGTAATAATTAACAATCTAAGAGATCAGACTTTTTTCTTTTTTAGAAGAAGTCTGGATCTCAAAATATTGTTCTATATTGATTTTTACCTGTTGTTTGGGACTATACCTTAAGTCCGATTTTCTTAGAGATTTTTGTATAAGTATCGAGATCTCTAGCCTTAAGATATCTAAGGAAACTTCTTCTCTTTGCAACTTTTTTCAAAAGACTTCTTTTTGCATCGTAGTCCTTTGCATTCGCAGCTACGTGAGCCTGAAGCATTGCAATTTCGCTAGATAAAATCCCGATTTGCATTTCTGGAGACCCTGTATCTCTCTCGTGTCTCTGAAACACATTTTCTTGTGTTTGTTTTGCCATTTTAGTAATGGATTTAGAAAAATAAAATAAAGCTGAACTAATCCCACAGTCTCCTTGATACCAAGGATACCGTAAATATGGATGTCCCTCTACTCCTGACCGGAATCGAACCAGTATCTAACCCTTAGGACGGGCCTATTCTATCCATTGAACTACAGGAGCAAAACTGCATTTTCCAAAAAAGAGAGTTCCATCAAAATGGAATCATCTCTTTATACTGATTTGTGGAGTAAAAATCAAGAGGAAGGTCAAGAAAATTTAGAGGCAAAAATTTGCGAGTTAGAAGCAAATTACATGACAGAAACCATCGTCTCCACTATTAGAATTTTCATAAAGAAATCGTGCTGTCTTCGTAATGCCTTGAGACTGGTCTGCCTCACTCGCAGCTGTAAACAAATGACAAATATGATTATTTCCATTGCTAGCTACCGTAGTTAATGCACAAAAATTATGAGTTCATATACTCTTAGACTTATCAACAAGATCTTCTCTTGTTGCCTGAGAAATAGCATTTCTTCCAGAAGTAAAAAAACTCGATTTATTGTTTAAAGATTTCACATAAACATCTTCTGAGTTAGTACATTCAATACCATTTCATTTACACATATAATATCTTCTATTAACAACTTCTTTCACAATAGTTTCTATCTTTTGTTTAGAATCTCAACTTAAAGAAGTATAGTCAAGATCATTCAATTGCTTTTGCATCACTCCTAAACGAGCATTTATCTTCTTGAAAAAATCAAGCATCTGATCCCACATCTCAGCAGTAAGTCTATTGTTGTTTTTTGGATCAGTAGATTTTAATGTGTCAATTTCCGATTCTCTAAAAAGGGTGTCTTGAGAACTCGCATAACTCTGAATCGCAAAAATAGCTCCTCCTGCAATAATCGCTCCAGCCAGGACTAAAATCATTTTTTTCATCTTTTGGGTGATAAAAAATATAAAAATCCGATTTAGTATCTTGTTTTTTCCCATTTTTTTTCGAAAATAAAAAAAGACACATAACTCGTAAATGTGCCTACCAAGCAACAACCTGCCTTTTTTCTATGAAAATAATCAGTCAAGCTATGTGTCTAATTAATTTCATAATCTAAAAATAGCAAATTGCCTGAACTCAATATCAGGTAATACGGTTAAAATTCCCTAAAAATAAGGAATAGTTTGCTTGGTAGGCAATTCTTTTATAAGCATTCCATCTATAAAATCAAGTTAAATAATCAACGATACAAAAAATCCCGCTTTTAGCAGGATTAATTTAAATTTTTAATTTTCTCATTAATTTATCAATTGTTGACTGATCATAAGACTCCAGCAAAGGGAGGTATTGACTAAGCTCTTGTGCAAAGTTTTCAATACTTTCCTGAGAGTCATTGATCGTATAAATCTCATGATGAGATGGGAAAATAAGGACAAAATTCAGAATTTTTCCACTTTTTACCTCTCATTCAAAGAGAAATCCTTTGAGGTTAGAATAAGCTATTTGACGATTACCAAAAGTAAGTGCTAAGTCTCACAATTGAACATCAAGCTGCTGAGTCACTTTTGTCTGAAGATATGCATATCATCAGATCAAGAACAGTAAAAAAATTGCTCAAACTACATTATCATATACAAAACTTAACACAACCAACCCCAAAAGCACAAGCACAAAGAGAACATATCGCCACTTTGGTCTCTCAAAGACTTCTCCATTGAATACCTTGAGCATGATCAATAAATATCAGATAAAACTATTTTGCAGGAGTAATCTTTTTGATTGTTACATCAAAGATCAAATCTTTCCCTGCAAGTTCATGATTTGCATCTACTGTAATATCCTTATCAGTAATTTCAGTAATTGTAGCTGGGATTTTTCCTCCGAGGAGCACCTGTGTTCCTACACTCACCCCTGAAAGATCCCCTACCTGTTCTAGAGGAATTTTTCCAATAAGTTCGTCTTTTTTCTGTCCATAAGCTTGATCAGCTGGGATTTTCAAAGTTTTAGTCTCTCCTAGCTTCATCCCTACTACACCTGCATCAAATCCAGCAATCATCTGGCCTGCTCCTACAGTAAACTCCAAACCTGCCTCATAATCTCTATTTGGATTATATTTTCCAGATGCCTTTGCAATAGATTCTACACTAGTATCAAATACATTGTGATCATCAAGTCTTCCAATATAATCTACTATGATATTGTCTCCAGTAGCGACTTTTACTTTTTGAACATCTGCATTTGCAGCTGCTAAATAATCTTTAATAGCTTGTTGTGTATTCATTCCTGTTGAAGTAATAGATAAATTTTGATCTCCTGTCAAATCAGTCTGAGGATTTGAAGTTTCTGTCCCACATCCTGCGAGCACTAGCATACCAGCAAGAGCGATCATAAGTACTTGTTTTTTCATTTTGTATATCTGTAAAAAGATAAATAAATCTGACTTAAACTATACATATTCCTTATACAATAGCAAATTATTTTTTGCGTAAAATAAGTTGGGCAACTTCTCCATTAGGAAGTAGAGGTTCAGCTAGTCCTAAAGTAAGATGATACGCTCCTGTTAAAATATCTGAAGGGACAATAGCCAATACAGAAGTTTTCAGATTTTTAGACCTTGTTTTAAGAAAAACTGAAGAATCCTGATCTCGCTGAGAAAAATCTCCTGATCAAAGCTCTATTTCAAGCTTTTGAAGGGGTTGTGAAAGCCTAAATGCCAGTTGTCCTTTTTCAACATCCTGACCTCCTGTGAGCAAAATTTCAGCTACTGTCCCAGAAACCGGTGCCCTCAAAGTTAAACTTGCATACTGATAAAGAGCATCTCGATAAGATAAACTGGCAGAAGAAATTTGCTGAGCATTTTGTAATTTTTGTGCAAAGAAATCTGATCTTGCCTGAGCATGATTAAATTTTGCTGTTTTCAAAACTTGTTCAGCGACCTGAAGTTTGGCTGCTAAGGAAGAAAGCTCACTAGAGGATAAATCAGCTTGGAGAAGTTTATCCCACTCTGATTGAAGAGAAAAATAATCTTGTTCAGCTTTTTCTTCCTGTTTTTGTAGAAGATCAATACGCTCCTGCAACGCAGGCAAACGCTTACGAGCCTCAAGAGCTATCTGGAGACGAGTTTGTTCGTAATTTGCCTGTTGATCATAATGCATTTGAGTATCTTGGAGTTGCAAAACTGGTTCTCATCCTTTGACTTCGGTTCCTATCTCTACAAGAGGACGGACCATTTTTCCATAGACTATTGATGCAATATCAATCATTTCTCCTCCTGTCAAAACTACTGGTTTGATAATTAGATTCGATCATGTGACTGGAATATCCTCGACAGTCTCTTGATGAGATAAGCATGGAAGAGCAAATGAAACCTTGAAACCAAAACGAACTATCAACATTAAACAAAAACCAATCATAACCCCTGTTCCTATTCGGCATCGTTTCCTTTTCATCAAAAGAGAAGCATAAACAAGATAAAAATTCTGACTTTTAATTTTTTATTATAAAGAAACAGGTTTCTCTATTACTATTTCCTCGTTGATTTATTGTGCAAGAAATCTACGCTAAGCCTTCTTCTGCATTTTAAGCTTTTGAATTTTTATTTCCAAAGTTAGGAGCTGATCTTTAAGCATAGCATATTCATCTTGCTTCTCATCAATCTTCAAAGGATCTGCAACTGGTGAGCTCTCAAGCATAATCAACACTTCTTTAACGGTTTGAAGATAGGTCTGCTTATCGCGATATTCTTTCTCAAGAAGAGAAAGCTCATCTTTTTTACACTCAGTAGTTGCATCTGCAACCCCCAACTCCCCATCCAACAAACTAAAGGTTGAAAAATTAGCAGGGATTGGCTCATTTCTCTCACTCATCAAAATTTGTTCAACAGAAAGAAGCGATGAGAATACTGCCTGATTTTCTACAAGTAAATTGAATGTCTCCGGACTCCCCCTATGAAAAAGGAGGATCTTTTGATGTTTTTTAAGATTAAGCTCACTTTTTTTCTCAGAAATCTTATGAATAAGATCAAAAAGTTTATAAATTTTAAAATCCTTTGACCTTGACATATCGATACAAGAAGAATCGTTTGATTTTTCTCCAACAAAATGTGAAATTTGCTCTCTTAAACCAGGCAAATACGGAGCAAGCAACTCAATCAATTGAAGAAAAATAGTCCCTGCAATATGATAGTCTCAGTTAGATTCCAACTTCTTAATACACTCTAGATATCGTGAAAAATCCTTTCTCGTAAAAGTCTGAACCTTTTGAATAAAATCAGAAGAAGATCAGGCTTTTTGATTTTTTTCTGCTGCATCTGATATCTGAGAAAACTGCTCAAAAATCCAGAGATCCATTGCCGTTGCAGCGGCTGTGGTATCCTGAAATGCTTGATGCTCATAAAGCCACTTAAAGAGATTTCGCAGATGAGTAAGATATCCATAGGCTTGATCCAAAGCCTCCTGAGTAGGCTTAATCTGCTGGGAAAGAAGTAATGTAATTGCATCTCGTCCATATTCCTTAGCTCGCACTAAAGTTTTTTCTGACCAAAGCTCCTGGGCAAAGCTAAAATCAAGATCAACAAATTCATATACTCTCTTGTCTCACCTCAAGAAATCAATTAACAAAAGTATCTGTAAAGTCTGTGGACTCTCATGTATAGAAAAAACAAATGTTTTTTCCAATTCATCTCTCAGAAGAGAAAGAGAAAAGGCGTTTAAAACTTGTTTATCTCGCACTCCCAAGCTATAGTGCTCTTTTGGTAATAACAAGCTGGGATCAAGAAGTAAAAAAAGCTGATCTGGAGCCAGTTTAATTCAAGCATGCTGATTTTCTAGATCAAGCAAAAGAGAAATTTGCTCATGCTCAGTTGACTGCTTAAAAGTATTGATCTGCGACAAAAATTCTTCTCTTTTTCAAAAAGCCTCTGCAATATTATCTAAATCTCTATCAGGGATCAGAAAACAAAGATCAATCAAATCATTAATTGGAAGAGTTTCTGGGATTTTCTGCTCAAACAACAATGTTGCAAGCAGAAATGAAAGTGCAGAATCTGTTCAAACAAGGGTTGCAGGATTTACAACAACCTTCCCGTCTCTATATGCAAAATAATGTCAATAGGGATTGTTGACTTGTGCAAGGATCTTAGTCTCAGCCCCCACAAACTGCAAGGCAATTTCCTCTCAATAATTTTCTTTTATCCAAGAGAAAAAATCTTCTGAGATTTCTGAAAAATCAAGAGTAAGTTGGGGGATAATCTTTTTGAGCAAACGAGATCATGAAATCCTAGAATAAGGAACCTGTTGGACCTGAGTTCTTTCTTCTGCCAAATTTCCAATTTCCCTCAATCAGAGGATAATATTATCAATATTTTGTAACATATTATACTTGACCCCCACGTTTTCACTCTTTTTTTCACTACTCACAACAGCCTTTTGAACAAATTCTTCACATAAATTACCGTTATCATCAAGGATCTGCTCATCAATTGGAAGTCAGAGTTCTTTAACTTTTTCAAAATGCTGCAGAGAAAGCATAGGGTTGATACGAATAATTCCGTTATTTGTAAGCGTATCAACACCATCTGCTCATAATATCGGAATCTTTTTATTGATGATTGGCAAAATCAAGTTTTTTCCTATATACTTTTTATATCTTTTATCATTATTGTGAACAAGCACTGCAACATCAAAAAAGAATGTCGTCAAATCCTCTACCACCAAATTTAACACCTCTCATTTTGCCTCTACGAAACACTTAATCTCTAGTAATGGCTGATCTTCTGTCTTTCGAAAAATATCTTCAGCATGGACAGGAGTTTGGTAAACAGTATCTCGATAGACAAGCTGATGATCACTTTTTCGCATTTTTTTCTCCCCAAAAACATCACAAAGAGCTTGTATCTTAGATAAATAATCAGCAGAAAAAGTCTGATGTTTTCAGAGAAAATCTACAAGACATTGCTCATTCTTTTTCATATTTTTTGCCTGATATTGTGAAATTCTCTGTTTCTTGGCAAAAAAAGGAAGCCTATTCTTCCCCTTTAGGCAATCATTATAAGCCAGTGCATTATGTGAAAAGAAGACAAGCGGTACAAAATTTTTATGCTCTCTGTATTCGCTATGTTGAGCAAACATTTTCCAAGAAATAATTTTCTCCCACAACTGAGCAGATATCTTATCCATAGTTGGTAGGATAATTGGATAATAAGCATCTATCTCTGGGATTGTTTTATGGAGACTTCAGATTTTATGATTATATTTTTTGTTTAGAGCCATGAGATTTTGGATAGGTAAAACATTTAGAAAAATCTTAGGATTGCTACAGAAAAACTATTCCTCACGATATGAATAGAGCCTATAAATCAAATATCCAAGCATAGTCAATGTCAAAATCAGCATCATATCTTCTACCGGCCCCACCTTAACTTTTTGAGCTTCAGTAAGTACTGCCTTATTTCCATCAGCACAAAGCGCCTCTACAGTATAATATGCGTAAACATCCTCTTTGGAAGTCTTTTCAAATGGATATTCAAACCTCGTTAATTCCGTTTCTCCCAAGAATGACTTATCAGAATTATCTGCAAAGTCTGATTTGTATACGAGATATTTTGTCGCATTTTCAATCTTATTTCGAACAAGATAGTACTTGTTACCGATTTTTTGAGTTGATACCTTAATATTCTTTACCACACAGGTCGGAAGTGCTGCTGTGGGATGATCAGGAGTCATTTCAAGTCCAGAAGCAGAAAGTGCTGTTTGATTTGGTCCTGTTCAGCTCGCAATAGGCATTGTAAATTCAAGCACATCAGAAGGAAGTCCATCAGCAATATTTTGAATATTAAGAGGTTGAATTTTGAAAAAGTAATCTTTCCCGTAAGTGAATCCTGAAAGCGTTGCGGTAGTTTCTTTTGTAATAGCAGTTCCTGCTAGATCGTCTTTAGTTAGACCATATTGGATTGCGTATGCAGGACTCGATCATCCAAGCACCTTCCAATCAAGCTGAATAGCCCCCGCCAAAGTAGTCAAAGCCTGAATCTTAACTTCTCAAATTTGAGTATTGTCAGCTACCTCTAGAGTCAGCATTTTATCATATTTTTTACTAAGAGTCGGTCCTGCTGATAGGTCTGAGGCGATATCAAGAGATCCTGTTTGAGTTAGCATAAGTTCTTTGGAAAAAAGCCCATCTTTTTCTTTATCCAGTGGATATTCTTTATTATCAGGAAATATAAGTTTTGCAGAACTTACATTATCCTCGGTAGTAAGTTCAAAACGAACTTTATTTCAGACTTTTAGATTTTGATTTGGAGTGGCTGTAAAAGATTTAAGGAGGTTGTCTGACTGTCCTTGATAGGTAAACACCAGCTTCTCCGAAGATCCCACCTGTTCATTAGTCACAGAAAGAGCCTTAATCTGTAAAACATTTGTCCCAACTTTGAGCCCTGAAATTGTATCATTAATAAGACCGTTAGCATCTGTTGTAGTTTCCTTGGCTAGTGCATCATTGAGCAATATCTGTACACGAGCATTTGGCAAGGTATCTGCAGTAGCCATAACATTGATCGTCGATTGATTCTCCTCCGATCATGCACTAGGAGAGAGAATTTGAATATTTCTAACCTCTGCCTTAAAGTCTGAGGAAACCATAACTGTAGTTGATCATGAAATAGTATCTTGTGTAAAATCAGCTACACTTACTGTAAAATTACCAGGTTTTGTAATTAACAAGCCCTTAGTATATTTTTTAACTCACTGATCTGCAAGCCCCATCTCTAGGATCCCTCCATTGGAAATGGTTGCATCAGTAAGCTTGAGCTTAGAGGCTGAATCCTTTGCTATACCATCAACAGACATAAAAACCATCCCGGTATAATTTTTCATAACTTGCTTGTTTTTTATAGCCTTGATTGTAAAATCTACAGCCTGATTAACAGCAAATGAGGAAGGAGAGACTTCAATCTGAAAAGCATCTGGAGAAACAGCAAAAGTAACCCCGAAAAAAGTAATCATCAAACTAGATGCCAATAGTCTTTTCATCGTTAACGAAATATTTGAGAAATAAAATTTTATTCATCATGATGGTGATGCTCAGAAAGATTTCCAACACTTAAAGCTAGTTGTTCTCCCTTTGTATTAAGAAGATAAGCGTCTGCTATTAAGATCTGCCCCTCATCTCCATCAAATTGTAATTGGAAAATATTATGATCAAGCGAATTTTTCCCATATCCGGAAAGGACAAGGTTGACAAGACCTGTGTCAAATGTCCAAGTCTGGAGGAAACCAGAAAGAGACTCTTGATTTATCTTTATTTGTTCAGGATTATACTGGAGTTGAATTTGCAAACTTCACTCTGTGGGAAGCTTTTCTGATCCGAAAATTTCGAAGACACCGTCCTCTGCTTTGTAAGCCAAATCTCGCCCCGAGTTTTTTATTTGACTCAGTTCTGCAATATCAAGAACACTAGCGGTCATCAATCATCCCTCCTGAGCAATCAAAAAGAGTCCTCGCCCAAATAGAGCACCAAACAAGACAATCCCAAAGTTTTTTAAAACCTTCACCTGCATCTTAATCTTAAAAATAAAACTCACACATTTAGCGCATATCATAGCAAAATTCAAGAGAAAGTCAAACTGAAAAGGAAAAAAATAAAAGAAATCAGAATTCAGACTTTTTATTTTTTTTGATAAAGAAATAGAAAAATAAAGTTAGATTTTTTAGTCACAAAATGCCATATCATTCGTATTTTTGAGTGTAGCAAAGAATGTATTCCAAACTGACATAAGAAACTTGGTATTTTCCCCTTTTCAAGTTTCGCTCAAAATATGCTTTAGCACATTTATTTCTCGAAAACCTATGATCGTATTATGAAATTGTCTACTTACTTTCAGGAGCAACATCGCATAAGACTGAGCGATAAAGATAAGCTCCAACTCTACCATACTATTCAAACAAAAAAATTAAAGAGCGAAACATCTCTAATTAAGAGAGCTTTTTTTCAGAAACATTTATGGTATTCTCTAATGAGCTTGACCATGATTTTCGTATTTTTTGGGACCTACTTTTGGAATGATCTAGAGACCACAGACTATAGAGCCTTTCTTTCTCACAAACTACCAACACTTAATAGCGCACAGGCTGATCAAATCGCAAAAATTCAAGAGATCAACTGAGATTATATCATTGAAAAAGATGGAAAACAATTTCACAACTCTGTACTCTTTGACTGAGATTTAATTACTCTAAAACCTAATGCAAAGGTTATCTTCAATATCAATGAAAATACTCAGGTAGAAGTTAAAGGCCCTGCTCAATTTAGCATTAGTAGAAAGTTACAGGGCGGATACTTACTCAAGCTAATTGATGGAGAATTCTATAAAATCACAACTGAAAAATCTCAAGATACACTAACTATCGAAACACCGAAATTAAGCTTGGAAACAGAAAAGTCAAAAAAGATTCACCTTGAACTTACAAAAATTACGACTAAGTTTCAGGTCAAAAATCAAGGTGATCCCCTTCTTGTAGCTCAAAAAGACAAACAACAGCAGCTCATCACCAAGACACTTGCATCTTCAAAAATTCTTACTGTACAAGAAAATGATATTAACCATATAGAAGACATGAGTAGCTTCTCTAAAGGAATCCTAGCCGGAAACCTCACCCATACCTCTAATGCTAAACAAAATGACACACAAGCTACAACAGGAGGGAAACCTGACTTTACTGGCAAGGTTGACCTTTGAGACAAAGAGCTTATAGCAATCAAAGAACTTACTGAAGAAATTAATGGGGAGGTAAATACTGGTATTATCTCTAGCATATCCAATACTCCTTGAGAGAAAAAAATCCCTACAGAATCACAACTTAGTCATATTAGTGCCGCTCTAAATGGGAACTTCCTTGCGAATGAAATTGAAACACTCTATATTGCTTTATATACCAACAATACAACTCAAAGCCAACTGTCTTATCAGCAGTTAAATAGCAAACTTCAATCAATCGCACAAAACTTTTCTCTAACCATACCAAATGGGAATAATGCAGGAGAACTCTCTCAATCTATAACAAGCTTAATCTCCTGACTAAACACATATCACCTCCCTCCTACAAAGATAACTCAACTCAAAAAACTAAGGAACTGGCTTAATAGACTCAAGAACCAACCAACAGAAGACTTAGAAACATTTAAAAGCCACCTTCCTGCAAACCTTAAATTTTAAAGTACAAGCCATAAAAGAGAAATTAATATTTCTCTTTTTTTCGATTTTTTGCATTTTTTGAAAAATTTATTATACTGAAGCATGATACTTTATATTTACATACCCTAATGGCAACTCAAACAAAAAAAAACCAAACACCCCTAAAAGAGCGCTTATTCAGTCTTGCTAAAATACCTATGGAAATCAGAGAGGTTTCTCTTTCACTATTTCTCTTTACAATAGGATGGGGACTTGGCGGTGATACTTTTTTTTCTGTTTATATTAAAAAAATTATTGGTACAGGAATTGGACTAACATTAATTGGAACTCTTTTGCCCTTGGTCAAACTGCTTGTTGTAATGCCTATTGGAGCACTTAATGATAAATGACATGGGAAAAATCTTCTTTTAAGTGGAAAGATTTTTTATGCATTTTCTGCCTTGTTTTATTTTTTGGCTGGGGTAAATCAATCTGTACGAATGTTAATAACCGCTGTTGTTTTCAATGGAGTTTGAAGTGGAACAATGTATACAACATATCGTAGCCTATACGGAAACAACAGTCATACCGAAAACAGAACTCAGATTTTTGGCGTCTATTTTTCGAGCATCAATCTTGCATATGTGATTGGTGCAATAATTAGTAGCTGGTTGGTAGCATGGTTAGACTTGCCGTATATGTACTTATTTATTGTGATTTTTGCAATTTTATCAATTTTACAGGATAGCAATATTCAAGATTTCATTCACAACAAAGTAGCTCACAAACGAAAACCCTATATTGATAAACGAGAAAAAAAACTGAACCCCAACTACAGAATTGCTAAAGATCTAAAGTCCCTACGCAACTATCTTGGCAAAAACTGATTTTTACACAGCTTTTGGAAAGAAATCTTTTCACTAAAAGCATGGAAAAGAACACTTTTTGCACTAAAATCCTATAGCCGAGATATGAAAATCGCACTTGGAGCTCAGTCTTTAATTTATTTCATTAATTATATTGGATATTTATTTATCCCATTGATTGCAATAGAAAAAAATCTTTCTCTCTCTGAAATTGCGCTACTCTTTGGTACAATGAAAGTTCCCTACCTTATTAATATCTTGATCTGAAATCTTGGAGACAGGTATAATAAAAAACTATTAATGAGCCTGCTTTTCTTTATCTGTTCATTATTCTTTATTCTCATGGGAAGTTTAAATGAATTTAGCGCTATTTTGGTAATTAGCTTTGGAATCTCTCTAATGGTAGCAATCCTACAACCAATCTCAACTGGACTCATTGCCACTTATGCAAGACCCGAAGATAAAGGACTTATGGCTGGCCTAGGAGAACTCGTGAGTAAAGCTTGAGAAATAGTGGGTTCACTATGATTTGGTATTTTAACAGGAATATTTGGCATGCAAGTATCGTTTCAACTTGTAGGAGTTGGACTAGCAGTTATTGGAGGCTATGGCCTTGTTAAAAAACTAATAAAAAGGAGGGAATAGACTCCTTTTTTTTGATTAAAACAAGATATAAAGTCAGATTTTTGATCTGGTTTTATTTTTTTGCGTGGATTATTCTCTCAGTGAATTAATCTTGATTTCATTGTTTCATTTTTTATAATCCCATTATTTATCTTAGCTCATCAACGATGAAACGGCAACTGCCCTCTCTTCCAAAAAGCACGAGATATCTTTTCCTTCTTTCTTTTGGCTATACTTTTATTGTATTATTCACAACTATTGTAAATTTTTTGTCTTATATCAAGGTATTTTGATTTCTAATAGACAATCCTGGGACAAATGAGAACCTTGGACTAGACTATTTTGAATACTTTCTCCCTACCTTAGCCGCACAAATGTACTACTATATGATCTTTTGAATTATTGTCTTTTGTTTTTGTTTTATGTTCAATGAACTTTATCTATGGAAAGAGAAGGCTTTTGTCAGGGAAAACTTCTTGTATAGTGTTATTTGGTTTATGATTTGTTCCTCATTATTGATAGCTCGGCATTTATTGTTATGAAATGGAGGACAAGAAAGTATAGCTATATATTTATCTTTATAGAAAAAGAAGGATAGAATTCTATCCTTCTTTTCTTTAATCTGTTTTTTGCTTTTTTTGGGCGGATTATTTCAAAAACTCAAATTTCGGATACCAATATCGAGAGTTTTCCTTTTTCTTGCTAGCTGTAGGATTTAATAAAAGATAGCGATCTGGGAAGTCCCAACTATACAGCACGATATAAGGAACATAAAGTCCACCACTAAGATCTTGAGCAGGAAATTTAGATCAACAAGTCTGATCATATCCCCAATATTCCTCTCCCTCTTCTTGCAATTCCACCCCAATTGCATATGGAGTTCTTAATGTCCAAAAAGATCACTCTTGCTGAGCTCAAAATTTAGGATATATCATATTATTCTTTTCATATTCTGATTTTACAGTATTGTTTTGTGAAAAAACACAAAATGCCTGCCCTTTAAATCGTGCTGCTCAAGGATAGGAATATTCTTCAAGACTTCAAAGTTCATAATCTTTTTCGAGCTGTTTTTGAATGGAAATCTTTGGGTCTTTTGCTTTTAAGATATAATGAATTTGATTGTTTTTACCTAAAAAAACTTCATTCCCTCTAACTTCTCCTGTAAGTTCTGCAGGATCCAAATCTCCTTTCTGACCTTCAGAAGATAAATACAGATTAAACTTCAATTCAGGAATCGCAACTTGATAAGCATCTCCTGAAAGTTTTTGAAAAACTAAAGGGGAAGTCTGACTTCAGGTCATATTCGTCTCGCATGTTTTAGCACACTGAGGGACTTGATCAAACACATAACTACATGCGCTACAGAGAACTGGTAAGACAAGGAGGAGTAATTTTTTCATCAGAAGTAGATTAAAAAATAAAGGATAATTTATTGAAGCTCTAATAAGGATTTGAGATAAAAAAGAGAGAGGATAGAAATACTATCCTCTCAAGTTCATATTACTTTAAACCGATGGAGAAGGCATCAATAATATTTGTTTTTTGACCATCTCAGTAGCGACAGTCGGTTTTGTCATGCGTGAAAGTAGTCTACTGCCTACCCTTGAAGATGTTGGGAGATAAAGCCATCTTCGTGCTTCAGAAGCTTTACTTTACACGAAAGATTCACTTCATAAAATGTATTGCATTTGTTGTTTATGAGCGAGAGGTTTCTTTTATGATATAAGCTATGCTCTTTTAAATCTAAAAATCAAGATTTCCCTAACTTTTTTGAAAATCCATTCAAAATCTTACAACTGAATTCAAAAGAAAAAACAAGAAGAAAAATCTGACTTTTTTTGCTTTTTTTTGCTTTGTGAATATAATTGGATTTGAATATGTATATTTTACTCGCAGAAATTTTGCACTATGGAAACTCAAGAATTTAGAGCACAACTGCAACAATCCATTTTGAGGTCAGATATTGTAAGAATATTTGATAACCTTTTGACGATTGCTGTAGAAGAAGGTGCATCTGATATCCATATCGAACCAATGGAAAACTACTCAAGAATTAGGCTTAGAATCGATGGAGTACTGGTGGAGCTAATCCAATATCCTCGTTCATTGCACGAGAGTATTATTTCAAAATTTAAGATTGAGTCTGGACAAATGAGACCAGATGAAAAGAGGCTTCCTCAAGATGCCAGAGTTTCTTCTATTACCCAAACTAACAAAGAAATCGATCTCCGTGCCAATACCCTACCTACAGTTTGGTGAGAAAAACTCGTAATGCGTATCGTGGATAAGTCAAAATCTATCCCACCGCTTAATCAGCTTGGAATTATTGGATCGAATAAAGTAGCAATTGAAAAACACCTTAAAGATCCAAATGGAATCTTGCTCAATACTGGACCTACAGGTTCTGGAAAGACTACAACACTTTATGCAGCCTTGAATGAAATTAACACTATCGAAAGAAATATTATTACTTACGAAGATCCAGTCGAAAATAAAATGTCTGGTCTCAACCAATCACAAGTAAGAGCTGATATTGGATATACCTTTCATTCAGGACTTAGATCTGCACTGAGACAGGATCCTGATGTAATCATGGTGGGAGAAATTCGTGACAAGGAAACACTTGAAATGGCAATGGAATCTGCCATGACAGGACACCTTGTATTCTCAACTATCCATACCAACTCTGCTGTAGAAACCCTTACTAGAGCCTTTAATCTTGGTGCGAAGCCCTATATGGTTGCTGGTACCTTTAATCTAATTATTGCACAGAGACTTTGTCGTAAGGTATGTTCACATTGTGCACAGAAAGTAAAAGTTCTCAACGACCCTCAATTTCTCAATGCAATTGAAACCTTTAAAGAGTTTGACAGAGATGCACTGAAAAACGAAATGATTTCTAGAGAGATTACTGGTCAAATGTGGAATGACTTTATCAAAGAAGGAATTATTACTGTTGGAACCGGAAAGGATCCGCAAACAGGAGGAGTTTGTCCTGTCTGTGGTGGATCTTGATATAAAGGAAGAGTCGGACTTTACGAGCTCATGGATTATACCGATGATATCAAGACTATGATTCTTGATGGGAAGTCTGCTTTTGAAGTCGGGAATTATGCACTTCAAAAGGGAATGATTGATCTTGAAAGAGATGGAATTTTCAAAATTATCCATGGACAAACAACATTTGAAGAACTTTACAGATTTGTAAGGATGAGGAATAAAAAATAGTCAACCAATAGCTATACTTATTATACTCTAACCACAATAAAGAAAGGATATAAATAAAAATTTAAATCTGACTTTTAACTCTCTTTTACCTCCAAATACAAAAAGATGAAACTAAATCAAAGCCGAATTGAGCAAAAGTGGAAAGAACTCAATAAGCCAAATCTGAAACAAAAGGTAACTTTTTTCAGACTTTTGGCTGTTTCTCAAAATGCAGGTCTTGGAATTAGAGAATCTATCCTCTCTATCGCAAAATCAGAACAAAATGATGTATTTAGAGGGATTATGGAGGAAATGAGCGTTACCCTTACCAATGGAGGATCTTTGGCCGAGGCAATGGAACCTTATAGCTATTTCTTTCAATCAGATGAAATTGAACTAGTAAGATCTGCGCAAATTACAGGTAATATGGCACAGATTCTTGCTCAGCTTGCAGACGAGCTAGAAAACGTACAAGAAATCAATCAAAAAATCAAAAAAGCAATGACCTATCCGACAATGGTACTTCTCATTGCAATTGGTGCGGTAATTGTAATTTTGACAACCGTTTTGCCAAACATTGTAAGTATGTTCCCTAACCAAGACTCACTCCCTGGGATTACGACTTTCATGCTAGGACTTTCAGATTATATGAAAGCAAATCGATATGTATTTGTATTGGGATTTGTAAGTATTGTTTGAGGATATATGTTTCTCTATAATAAAGTACTCCTCTTCAAAGTGTTTATCGATAAATTATTTGTAGAAACACCTGGAATCAGAGATGCTGTGAAAACCTATTATATGTATCAGTTTTCAAACCTTTTAGCTCAATTTTATGATGCTGGAGTTTCTCCAGTGGTTTCACTAAGACTTTTGGCAAACATCTTTGACAACTATCATTATAAACAAAAAATGCTTGCGGTAAAATCAGATCTTGAGTCAGGTTTCACCCTTTTTGAATCTTTGGTCTCATCTCCACTTTTTGATTCAATTCTCGTGCAGATCATCAACGTCGGAGAAAATACAGGTTCTCTCCCTGAAGTATTGAAAAAAATGGCACTATACTATCGTAATTCCTTTAGAAATGCGATTGATGTAGTAGTTGCGCTTTTGGATCCAATTTTGATGATGTTTGTAGCGACTATCGTAGGTGTAATCGTAGCTTCAATCTTTATGCCAATGGCAAGTATGATGGAAGCTGTAAACAGCATGTAGTTTTATTCATAGATAAACAGCTATGTTTGAAAAAATTATATCAACAATCAAGAAAGGAGTGAAAAAGGAAAAGGTACTTTTTAGCCTTTTGATTGCCCTAATTTGTGTAGGATGAAGCAGCGTTTCAGCTTCAGTTCTGGATATCATTGAACTTCATTTTGAGCTTTCAGATAACACTTCATTCTATCCCAAAAAATCAAACACGATCGAAAAAAAGTTTAAAAATTCTGATCTTCGATTTGTGTTATCAGAAAGTGAAGATTTTATCAATACCGACCTAACAGAACTCCTTAAAGCCTCTGACCGTGAAAAAGTACTTACTAATTATATTCTTGATGGGATTAACCTAGAACAAGCACTCAACTATCACTATAACTCTCAAGGCAACCAACTCAATAATGATAAAGCACAACTTGCTTCATGTCAATGAGACCTAAACACTGCAAACACTAACTACAAAACAGCTCTTGCAATGAATCAGGAACCACTCTACACCCAGGCAATCAATCAAGCAAAAAAAGCAAGAACATGTATTGGTGAATATAGTGTATCTACCTCATCACTCACAACACTAAACAACAAGATTGCTCACTATCGCACAGCAATCCAAAAAAGAACACAATATCTACAACAAAATCAAAATATCATCATTAAAAACTATGATATGCTTAATATAAATAAGCTTAGGGAACTCCAAAGCATAACATCAGCCCTAGAATCTACAAAAAAATAAAGAGAGGTCAGACTTCTTTCTTTATTTTGAAAAACAAAAAAAACAGGCACAATACCTGTTTTTAGAATTAACCAAGACCTGGAATTTCTGGCATCCCTGCACCATTTCCTCCTCCTAATAGCCCGGCAAGATTACTAGGATCAAATCCGAGGATATCTTTAGTCTTCTCTGCAGCAATTTCTTGAGCTTTAGTCTGAGCCTTCTGAAAAGCCTTAACAATCAATTCTTCAAGCTGATCCTTTTTAGCAGGATCAAGAAGAGTAACATCGTTGATTTTAAAATCTCTAAGCTTCATCTCTCAAGTCATATCAACAAGAACAGCTGCTTGTTTTTCTCATTCTGCGTTTGTATACTCTCCTTCTTTAGCTCTAATTACCAAATTTTTGAGAGCCTTTTGTAATTCTCTATATTTATCATACATTTTTTTGAGTTCCCCCATCTTTCCAAAATCCATTATATTTACTTATTACAAAAATAAAACTTTTTTCTAATTATTTAACCTCGACTCCGAGTTCTCTAATTACGAGGAATACAATCACAGCAGTGATCAAAAAGTCAATAACATTTGCGAGAACCTTTCCGTACAATACCCCTCTCCAAGAAAGTTCTTCTAGCTTATTTACCTTGAGTTTAGTCAAAAGAGGACTAAAAATGAGCGGAGTTACTAAATCTTCAATAAGCCCCTTTACCAAAGTACCTACCTTTCCTGCGATAAGCAAACCAACCGCCATACCAACAACATTGTATTTCGCCAAAAAATCCATAAATTCTGCAATCATAGTATTATTTTGTAATAAATAAAAACTAAATTAGTATATAAAAGCCGAATCAAAATACAAGTCAGGTTTTATCTTTTTTTCTACAATTTTTTTAAGCAACTTTGATTTTTGTGGACCTGGACGATAATTTATTTCCTCAAAGAATTGGAAGTTTTTCATCATACTCTGATCTTCAGAATCAAGCAAGTGAATAAACGGATTTATTAAATTACTGTCCTTAATAAGCGATTTGAGTTGCTGATCCTGAAGCTGAAGATAATAAAGAACAAACATCCTTGCCCAATCTGGATGTGAACTCTTTGAAGGAATAGAAAAAAAGAAGCCCCTAAAGTAATGATTTTCCAATGAAGACGGAAAAAAATCTGAAACTAGATCAGGATTTTTCGCTATTTGTGAACGGAAAGCAAATCCAACCGCAAGAAATCCCTTTTCAATCATACAGGTAATAGGTTGAACACGGCAGTTTGATTGTTGAGAAGTAAATGTTAGTAATTTATTTCCTAGGTCTACATCCATCATAGAAGCTACAACATCCTGGAACCTCCCAATATTATTGGTCTGCTCTAGTTCCGAAATAAGGAGTTCCATTGATTTAAAATTGAGAATAACCGATGATCAAAAATTTACTTTATCAGACCAAAAAGGAAAAAATCCAGAAGCTGTTGACTTTGGGGACCACTGCACCTCTCGCGAACTAAAATCCCCAGTAATTCCTGTTTTTTTATGAGTATAGACCATTAAAGGATCGAGACCAAATGGAATCAGATTTTTTGTTTTAATAAGCTCTTGCAATCCTGTAATAAAATACTCTTCAACAGGATTTGAAAGATTTAATGAAAGTCAAGTATTCGAAAGATTATTAGAAAGAATTAAATCTGAAGTAATCTTTGAGGAAGAAGTATTTAAAAGCTGAATACTCCCACCATATTTTTCTTCAAATCAAGATAAAATTGCCTTCAATCAGGATAATGGAAAATCTCCATCAACTTGGACCTTTAAAGTTCAAGAAAAATGAGGGACCCTTTCCACTCCGTCCACCTCCTCAGAGTCTGTCGTAAATGAATATCCTGAATCTACAGAAATATTAGGACTTATAGGCTCATCGTTTCCCCATGGAACCCAAAAAACAAAGATACAAGAGATAAAACCAAAACCCGCAAAAAGCAAGATTTGCTTGATATCTGAGCGCATACTTAAAAAATAATAGTAAAGTTACCAAGAGCTGGCTGTTCAAGTGTCGGTTTTTTGAGCTGCATTTTGATAGAATATTTTCCAACTCTTCCTTCTCATTGGATTGTAAAGAATCTATCCGCAATGTTCCCACCATTACTCTGAATTTGATATTCAAGGAAAGGATAAATTGCTCATTTGTCTTTCGCAGAGGATTTTGGTCACAAAAGAAGATTAACGAGATCTAAAGTCAGATTTGTTCCTGTTGTTTGATTTAAAATTTCTGAATACCCCTTATCCTTCAAGTCAGATTCTTCTGAAGAAATAATATTAAGAATACCATTTCTATTCCCTTGAAAAACGCTTTGATTATTAGCAAAAGTTAAATCAACCTTCCCATCTTTCATCCTTCCTCATCTAACTAGAGTATCCTTATCTACATTTATTGAGTTCGCTGAAATTGACTCTCTCGGTATAATAGAAAATGGTTTTCATCTCCTTTGTCCCTTGATGGTCCAATTGACAAGTGGAAGCTTCTCTAGACTATCACTTAAATATTTCGTATTTGAGGTCTGCTTTACCCCCAATCTTTCTTGCATAAGCGGATTTAATCTAAGTTTTATCGTTAATGAGGTATTTGGAGTAGAATAAGGAGTCTTCGATGCTTTATAATAATCTTGAGCTAAGACATACCCAACATTTCCGAGAGCTATCGCCTCTGCTATATTATAATTTAGCGTATTGAAGTTTTTAGAAGAATTATCTCCAGTCCAAAAATCCACTGCAACATTTCCATCACCAGGTGAAGGAATTATTGCGGTAGACGAATTAACCTTCCAAAGAAGAGAAGTCTTATCTGGATCTCAGTAGTTATAAAATTCTAAAATTTTAGAATCAGCAGGATTCCCAACATTGTTTTGCAAGCTTCAGTTCCACTTCCATCACGACTCGCCATCAAATCCTGGACCTCTAAGATTTGCTGCCAATACTCACCTCTCTATGGCAGAAATCGCACCATAGTATGCTGTGGTATACTGAATAGTATTTCCATAATTTTGCACAAACGGCAAAAATGAGGAATATACCGCCAAAAGTAAGGCAATTCCCATAAACATCACAATCAGTACAGTCATCAAAATCATCGATAATGAGGAGAAGAAAATTAAATTCAGATTTTTAACATTCTTTTATTCTGAGATATTTGGAGCTCAACACTCTGGACAGTAGCCATATCCACGATAAAACTGAGTTTCACACTCCTTACAAGCTGTTTTGAGATTCTCACCACAAAAAACACACGCCTTATGTTGCTCATCTACGAGACTATGGCAACGAGGACATACAACAACTCCTCTTGTCATAGCCTCTCTCCAGTATCCTCTCTCCCACTTGTAAACAAGAGGACGAAACGCAAGATACAAAGGTAATCCAACTACAGGAGAAAGAACTGTCACCAAAAGTGCAGAGAAAATATGATACAACCAACTCTCGCTTCTAGCCATCGCATCTCTTAAGACCCAGAATATACACAAAATCCAAACTAACCCGAGGATTCAGAATCCAAGAATTTTCATATCATCAAGACCAGAAAAAATTGGCAAAATATCTCAGATCTGGTGAGATGTAGCAAGTCCCAAAAGCGATGAAGAATCTGAAGAAATAACCAAATTCTCAACTGAGGGATCTATTTGGGATCCGGTAAAATAGACACCAGTATTTACTTGATCTGAAGCTGCCAAAAGAGTCTGCGTTGAAGTAATATCGTTCATAAGTAATAAGAGAAAGATATAAATATTTTTTTAAACTCTGAGCAAAGAATAAACTCAAAGATCAGTTTTTTATTAGCACATTTTATGAGATTTGTTTTTTCAAAACATATAAACTAGATTGATATTTTTTAAGCTCTTTGATGAGAAATGAAGCCTTTGCAGGGTTATCAAGCTCAAGGATAAAGTCGACAAGGATCAGTCCACTTTCTGTATGTTTAATAGACATTTCTGTAAGCTGAATATTAAACTGAACAAAGAGCTGAATAAACTCCATCACTGATAAGTCCTTAGGAAGAAACCTCACCCTTAAGTTAAGAAAGTAAGGAACAACTTCTTGAGACCTTCGATGAGCCTCCATTAGAGAATCTAGAGAGATTGTCTTTAGAGCCTTACAAGTTGTAGTGTGAATTTTTATCCCATCTTGAGTAGATTTTGCGATAATTTTGGTCTGAGGAGTTGGCTTACACTCAGGGCAGAAAAAGCAATGCAAATGCTTATCTCAATCAACAACTATATCACTAGAAGAAAAACCTGATTCAGAAACTTGAATCTGAGATTTAAGATCAGATTTTTCTGTTTCTATATCTTTAATAACCGTTTTTTCTTCTACAGTTTTTCATAATTCTGGATAGACTTCTCTTACGATATTTCAGTAAGTATCTTGTTTATCTAGGATAGACAGCAATCTCTTTTCTATTTCTAAAAGCTCTGCTGACTTTATAATCTTATCTTTTTCAGAAGCATAAAGCGGTAATCCACAATCCTTAAGATAGCTATTAAGCCCTGCAATCGCCTCCTGCAAACGCACATCTCTTTCAATAGTTTTGATATATTTAAGAAGCTGACTTTTTGCTGTTGGAGTACGAAGAAACTCCATCCAGTGTTTTGTGGCTGAATATTTATTCTTGAAGGTATTGATATTAACAATATCTCAAGTCTTTAGCTTGTAAGAAATCGGCTTGATTTGTCAATTTACTATTGCATTTTTAAATCTAAGTCCAATAGAGGAATGCACACTAAATGCAAAATCCAAGACGGTAGATCCTACAGGTAATTCTTTAATATCTCCTCTTGGGGTATAGATGAAGATTGTCTTATCAAGAACCTCAATATTGAGTTGAGATTTAAACTTTTCTTTTTGCTCTGCGTCAACATAGTCAGAGACGATCTTTTGTAATCTTTGCACCCAAAGTCACTGTTGTTCTGAAATAACTGTTGGAGCATTGCTCTCAGCATAAGCAAAATGTGCTGCAACTCAATATTCAGCAACATTTTCCATTTCCTGAGTTCTAATCTGAATCTCTACAGGGAAACGGAACATCCCAAGCACAGTAGTATGGATACTCTTGTAGCCATTAAATTTTGGAATTGCAATATAATCCTTAATTTTTTTAATAATTGGAATATAATATTTATGGACAACTCACAAGACTGAATAACAATCTCCGACACTCTGTGTAATTACTCTAAAAGCAAGCAAGTCCATAACCGTTGTAATATCGGTATCCTGATATTTTTTGGAAAGTTTTTCATAAACTCTATAGGGGCTTTTCAACCTTCCTTTTACTGAAAAATTTTTCATTCATTCTTTATACAGCATAGCGGTTAACATCTTTACTCACTTTTCCGTGTGCTTCTCCCCCTCTCAGAAATATTTTTTAAGCTGAGCTACTATACTCTGAAAATCTTCAGGATGTAAAACTGCAAAAGATCCATTTTCTAGTAAGAGCTGAAAATGATAAAGTCAAAGCCTTTTTGCTAGAGGCGCATAAATTTTTATCGTCTCCTGTGCAATTTTTTTTCTCTTTCTTTCCTCTGGATGAAACTGCAAAGTTTGAATATTGTGGATACGGTCTGCAAGCTTTACAAAAATCACTCTCAAATCCTTTGCCATAGCAAGAAATGTTTTTTTAATTGTCTCAAGATGACGATCTTCTCCCTGATATCTGACTTTTGAAACTTTTGTAAGACCCTCACAAATCTCTCCTACCTCTTGTCCAAACTCTTGGATAATCTGCTCACGAGTAATCTCGGTATCCTCAATAATATCATGCATAATACAAGACTGAATAGAGGCAAGATCTGGCTTGAGCTCCATAAGAAAAAGAGTCGCCTTAAGAGGATGAACAATATAAGGCTCTCCAGATAACCTTTTTACCCCAGAATGAGCTGCTTTGGTAAAATAATAGGCATGATAAATTTCGGGGATCTGGTCCTCAGGTAGATATTTTTTTGCCTGCGATACTATGTCCTCCAAGATCTCAACAGGATCTTCTTCAAAAGTCAATTGATAATCAAAAAAACTATCTAATTCTCTAACATCCATGAGTTTTTTGAAAGAAAATAAATAAAAATCTGAATTCCTATCCTAAATTATACCTATAAATAAGAGGAGAGATTGTGTATGTGAATTAAAAATTAACAATATTGTAGCCATAATCAAGAGAAAATACAAAATATAACTCTTTTTTAAACTAAGAAAATAAAACATCTATTTTTTTTGATTTTTATCTCATTTTGTACTATAATAAAAGAGATTTTTATAAAAAATATCGCTTTGCGTTATTTACTTCGTAAAAAATAAAGATTATGATGAAATATTCCCCAGAATACGAGGATTTTAAACAGGACTCAAAAAAATTTGCAAAAGCAGGACGAAATATGACAAAAAGTTGATCAAAGCTTTGATGGAAACTCACTAAACAATGAGGGAAAGGAATTATGAAACTCTCAGACAGGACATATAGAAATCTAAAAGAGCATTGGGATTCACTTAAAGCAAAGACTAGAAGAAATCTCCTTATTGCCCTCGCAGCGGGAGGAATCGCTTGAGGGACAGGAGTTGCCTATAAAATGCATTCTCCTCAACAGATGACAACTGCTCCAAAAATTGAACAAGTTCCTATCGTTCCAGAAACAAATACAAAAGAAACTACCTATCAAAAACTTGCTTCAAAAAAATTTGGAACACAACTTCTTAAAAAAAAACCCGAAGATATCAAGCTTATCCAAACAGACAAGAAGAAAGATAAGCTCATCCTAAATAGCTTCCCAAAAGATAATGGAATAGAAGGAAGAGTAATGAGATGCCTTAGATGGAAGCCTCTTACAGATGCAGCAGAGAAAAAATATGGGATTCCTCCGAATCTCCTACTTGCTATGATGGCTCAAGAGGGCCTTTGAGATCCAACTCTTCCAAATATTATGAGACGAAAAACAGACGAAAAAACAGGGCAGAAAAAAATCACACAATCTGATTGATGACTTTGACTAATCCATATTCAAGGAGTAAATGCTGAAGATTACGGGCTAAAAGTTCTTCAAACAAAACCTTGAGAAAAAAATTCACGCGCCATGCAAGACACCATTCTCTGAAAAAAAATACTGTCTATCTATGAAAAGGAGCAAGATACCTATAAGCTTGCTCAATATGATGATAGATGGAACCCTGTACTTTCCATAGATGTAGCTGCAAGATTTCTAAGAGATATGTATGAAAGATACGGAACTGGAAATGGTAAAGATGCTTGGATTTTAGCACTTAACAAATACTCGTGACGCGAATGGACTGATTATGCTGCTAATATTATCAAATACCGAACACTTATTGATCAATATGAATATGGAGAAAAAAGTCAAATTCCTCAGTTTTCAAAAGGCATACAATCGATAATAAGTCAATATAAAACAGACTCTAAGCGTACCAAAAACCTTAAAGATAGTATAAATTCTGTAAAAATCACTCTTAATGGACAAGAAGGAGGATATAAACAGTATCTTGACTATTTTGAAAAAGAACTCGATCAATACGGATTTCAAGCATACAAAAAATACCACCCAATTCTTAGCGAAGGTAAGTAAAAAAGACATTAACAAAAAAGAGGGGAAAAGCTCTTTTTATACATTATAAGCAAAAAAATCTGACCTCAGTCAGACTTTTATCTCTCTTTTTGGATTTGCAATCCACAAGGGAGTTTTTTATAAATAAAGAGATATCGGTTTATCCCAAAAAAGAGGCTTGCCATCAGGATAAAAATAACAATTTTATTAAATCTATCTGCTCACTGGAGAATCATCAAGACCATCATAATCATCGACCGGATTCGGATAAAGCCCCTGGTCTCTCCTCTAGAAAATCAAAGTCCCATTAATCTATGATGAAAATGAGTGTAGTCCCCATTAAGTGGATTTTTTTTCATTACAAAGATTCTATACAGTCCAACCCAAATCGCATCAAACAATGGTAAAGAAAGTGCTACAAGAATGGTTCCGATTTTTACTCCTCACAATACCGACAAATAAGCAATAGCGAAACCAAAAACCATAATCCCAACATCTCTTACCAATCCAAGTGGTTTATACTCTATTACTGCATATACTAAACTAATCACAAAAAGGATAAAGGACATATTTTGAACAAAAAGAAGGATTTCAAGATTTGGGAAGGAATCATAAGACTTAAATACCACCCACTTAATCAAAGCAAAGAGCGTAAAAAATCCAATTGCAGAAACGCCACTTCCTTGCGCATATATTCCATCAAATCGATTGATAGCATTGATACAAAACATTGTCCACCCCAAAAATGCGATACTAAAGAGCCACTGTGGAATATGATAGACCGTACCAGCAAAAATCAACTCCTGATTTCCCATTCCTCAGATCCCTATTGCCAATCCCGCTGCAAGCAAATGCACAATTAACCTTACAAAGGGTGGGATTTTTGGGAATCTTCCAAGGTAACTAAGTTCCTCGATAAACTCTACAGTTCCAATCAAAAGGGAAGGAATCAATAATCCCAAAAATAACGGAGAACTATACCAGCTAGGAAAACAGATTCCAACTACTACCATTATCGCTAAAATCACAAAAACTCACTGTAAGGTTGGCACTGGAGCTCTGGTATTTTTAAGGTCTGATCCTGGTTTATCTAGAATTCCCCGCTTTTGAAACCACTTTAATCCTCAAAACGCAATAATCAAAATCACTACTATTGATATAAGATGTCGCATCTTATAGAAGAAAATAGAATAAAAAATCTGATTTTTTTATTTTTTTTGTTACTATATCAATTTTGTCAATAATAGCAAGAGAGAAATAATTGCTTTGCAAGAAAATAAAACAACAGAAAAAAGTGAGCAAATGCCCACTTTCTCTGGTATTCTAAGGGTTATGCTATTTTCTATATACAGCAAGCGCCTTGTTAAATTCATTAGCACCTGGAGGAAGATTTCCTCGAAGAGTTGGATTGTAATCAACAAGCACCGAAGCTCCGTTGATTATTTTCTGTACCTTTTCTCCTCCGTCTGTACCTCCTCCATTTCCTTGGAACCAAGTATAGAGTTCTGATCTTCTCGCTTTTACAACCTCTGAAAGATCTCCGATAGCAACTCCCTTGATATGAAGATTTCCGTAATTACATCGCTTTCCGTCTGAGAGATTTTCAAAGTCATTCTTTAACTTCTTATCGTTAATAGAGACAAATCCATTTCCTGCATAGAAGATACCCTTTACAATCTGACCAGCCTGACCAGACTTTCTTTCTCCTCCATTACAAGAAACAGATCCATCAAAGGTAATTTTTCCTTGTGTCATAATCATCGCATTAGTATCGAGATCACCCTTGATTGTAATATTTGCATCTACATCAGTAGCAATCAAAGTGAAAGGTTTATTAGAACTAGAAATCAGTTTTTCAAGATTGATTTCTTTACCAGATACAAGATAGATAGACTTTCCTGGTACTTTTGAAAGACCCTCTTTTCCTTTTACAGGTTTTGCTAACTTCTGATACTTGTTTTTGAAGGTTGTGAAGAGTGATTTCATAGAAGATGGAGTTTGATAAGCATCATTATGAATTGATGTATTTGGAAAGTATGTTCCCATAAAACTATTTCCATTCATCAACTTATAGTTATCCAAATTTGTTGTAGACTTATTACCGATTCCATATGGACTTCTCTGAATCATATAGTGATCAGTTACTGCAAAATCTACCTCACAAATTCTATCATTAAAGGTTTTCTTATCTTCTTGCAACTTATTATTTACTTTTGAAACAAGATAATATTCAATACTTTCTAGAGCTACTTTATGTTCTCCAAATGTTTGAATAGCTGGTTTTCTATCATCAGCTAATGGCAACTTCTTACTTTTTCCTTGAGCATTATAAAGCCATGAAGAATTTTCTCCAAAGTTTGTAATCAATAGCTTTGATGAAAGTGGGAAGAGTACTGGATAATTTCCTTGGTTATCCAAAGAGTCAAATACATTCCTTACCTTTCATCTATTAACAAGATGTGAACCACCTAACCAACCATTTCTATTTTGATTGATATAATCTTTAATGCTAGGTAAAGTTTCACCTAAGTTATTTTGCCATCCATTCGGATTGAAACATAACTCTCTAAAATTATATACAGGCGTCATTCCTGGGCCATATACTACAAATGTACAATACATTCTTGAAATATCTATCTTTGGATTTTCATCAACATTTTCACTATTTTTATTCTCTACATAATATTTCTCTAACCATTCTTTTTTCTGTGCTGGAGTAGCATTTCCTGCCATACCATCAAGATTCCAGTAGAATGGCAGCACTTCTCACTTCATGATTGAAATTGATCCATTTTGGAGATTAAAACACTTTGGAGCTATCTTCTCACCGTTCCCTTTCAATCCACAAGAAGCGGTACATTTATATCCGGCATATTTTTTATCATAGATATTTTCATTAGAGAATAGTCTTCCATCTTCTAAGATATCTCCACCACCTCTTCCAAGATCACAAAGTTCGTTTCCATCTTTTCTACCATTTCCACATGATGGAGAATAATATCCACCTCATCATCCATTTGATGGGGTACTAGGCGGAGTACTAGGAGGGGTACTATGACTTCTTACTCTGGCTGGATCAGAATCCCTACCTTTTGTTCCATCTCTTTTTGGATATTCAACAGTTGCGATATTTTCTTGTGTACCAAGCTTAGTAGCCTTGAAGATGATAGTCAAACTATCTCCTGGCATAAAGTTACCATTAAGCATCTCGACTTTCCACTCAATATCTGCTGGATAAGTTCCTGAGATTGTAGGTGTAATCTTGTAAGCAGGCTTATTTGGATTTTGTGCTCCAAATGCAATCACACCAGTGAAGGCATTATTTGCAAGTCCTGTCGAACTGAAATCAAACTTAAGATTGTCTTTAATAGTATCTTTTACTACAAATCCAGTAAGAGAATTTGTTGCACCAGATACAACAAGCTTGAAGAATGCTGTAGTATTGTTTGATAGCGTAATACCATCATCATTATATGTTCCGTCAATCTTATCAGAAACATACTTTTTGATAGTCAGCTTTACATCTTCTGTTTTTACTGAAGCATCATCATTTCACTTTCCACCTGGATATTCGATAAATGCAACATTTCTCTGATCTCCATTTACCTTTACCTTAAATTGTACCTGATACTTATCTCCTGGGAGGAACTGACCTTCTGTCATTACCACCTTCCAAGTAAGCTTAGTAGTATTGTTTGATAATTTTTCTACAGTTTGGGTAGTTGTGTATTTATATCAAGCTGAGTTTGAACTTCCTCTAAGAAGCACTCCTGTAAAGGCATTATTGAGAAGATCAGAAGAGTCTACATAACTCAAATTTCCTTCAATAGTATCTGTAATAGTAAAGGTATTCATTGCTGCACTAGCATTTTGAGCTTCTAGAGTAAAGTATCCTGTCTGCCCTTGTGCAAATCCAGTCATCAAAACATCCTCCCTACCAGACTCTGCAATAGACTTATTTACATATTTTTTGATTTGAACAGTAGGTTCATGAGGTCTAGGTCCTGGAGGTGGAGGAGGGATAATATCTACCTTATCACAAAGAGGAGCATCATTTGGCTTCTTTGGATCCTCTACACAAGCCACATTAGTATATGACTTTCTTTCACCTACAGTCAACTTTCCATCAAATACAATAGAGAAAGTCTGATTTTTACTTAGTTTCTGAGGAAATTTAACTCTCCAAGTAACTGTTTGCAACCCTTGAGCATTTACTCCTGTAGTTGCTGATTCAATAGTTACGAGAGTATTAGAGGCTCCTAATTTGTAAGAACCTTCTTGATATACCACTCCCTTTGGCAAAGTATCTACAACTACAAGTTCATCGTAAGCTCCTTCTGTAGCAGTTACTTTGATCGTATATTGAGCAATTTCACCAGATGCGACAAGTTGCTTATCTACTAACTTCTGGATAATTACCTTTCTATTTCCGAGATCATAATGCTCTGAGTCATCTTTTACGAGAATATCATTGGTAAAGATACCAACAGTATTGAGTCTAGAATCCAAATTTGTCTTGAGCACTCTACCAGTAAGATACAATACTCCATTTTGACTAGGAAGAAGATTGAAACCTGACCATTCATCTACAGTCGAGTTACCGATCTTGTAAGTTTGATGATATGCAGGATTTACACCGTGAATTTCACTACTTACATACTCAAGATTGAGTGGCATAAAATCCTTGATAGATACTTTATTTACAGTATCATTAGTATTATTGGCAAATGGCATCTTAAATCCAACCAAATCTCCTTCTTGATAAACCTTTCCAACTTCTTGAAGATCTTTTTTGATAGTTGGCTTTGCAATAGTAATAATATCTCCATCGTGATCATCTTCATCTGTAGTTTCATTACAGTTTGCTACAGAACCAGCCTTTCCATTTCCAGAAGTTCTATGAAGGAAAGATTCTGAGAAACAATCATTGTCAGCATTTTGATCTGGAGTTGAGTCCTTATCAACAGTTCCATAATCTGAGGCATTATCACGACTAATTTCAGCTTTATTTAGAATGGTTGATCCCTTAAAGTTTCCATCAATCACTACTGTCATCTCAATAGATCTAGAAGAATTTGGTCCACTTACAGTGATTTCTCCTGGGATCTGGTAGGTAGCTTTACGAGTTTGAGGATTAAAATTCCATTTTGAATCCTTGAGAATAAGTCCTTCTGGCAAGTAGTCAGTTACTTCGATATTTCTTGCTACAAGCTCTCCCTGATTATGTACGGTAATAACAAAAGTCAATTCATCTCCGAGAGAATAACTATTCTTTCTTGGTGCCTTTACCTGCTTGGTAAGCGCAAGATCGTAGATTGGCTTTTTAGGATCACGAACTGGGAATCTTACTCCATCATGATCATCTTCATCTGTAGTTTCATTACAGTTAGCTACAGAACCAGCCTTTCCATTTCCGGAAATCAAATGCTTTCCTTCTAGGAAACAATCATTATTCTTATTTTTGTCTGGAGTTGAATCCTTATCTGTAGTTCCGTATTCTCCAGAGTTATCTTTTGAGATTTCTGCTAAATTAAGAATATCTGTCCCTGAAAAGTCTGGTTTAATTCTCGCTGTCAAGGTTACTGTTTTGCTCTGCCCTGGATTGATAGGTCCTGCAATAGTAGTCTTGATCATTCCATTTTCTTGGAGCCAATTAGCATCTTTCAATTCAAGACCAGCTGGCAAGTAGTCAGTTACTTCAATATTTCTGGCTACAAGTTCTCCTTGATTATGCACGGTAATAGCAAAAGTAATATTTTCTCCTTTTGTATAAGAATCCTTTTGATTTTGGATAGTTTTTGTAAGCGCAAGATCGTAAATTGGCTTTTTAGGATCACGAACTGGGAATCTTACTCCATCATGATCATCTTCATCTGTAGTTTCATTACAGTTAGCTACAGAACCAGCCTTTCCATTTCCAGTAATCAAGTGCTTTCCTTCTAGGAAACAATCATTATTCTTATTTTTATCTGGAGTTGAATCCTTATCTGTAGTTCCGTATTCTCCAGAATTATCTTTTGAAATCTCTGCAAAATTGAGAATATCACTTCCTGAAAAGTCAGGTTTTATTCTTGTTGTCAAGTTTACTGTTTTGCTCTGTCCTGGATTGATAGGACCAGCAATAGTAGTCTTGATCATTCCATTTTCTTGTGTCCAATTAGCATCTTTCAGTTCAAGACCTGCTGGTAAATAATCAGTCACTTCAATATTTCTTGCTACGAGTTCTCCTTGATTATGAACCGTAATAGCAAAAGTAATATTTTCTCCTTTTGTATAAGAATCTTTTTGATTTTGGATAGTTTTTGTGAGTGCAAGATCGTAGATCTTTTTTACTTCTTCATTGATAGGCTGACAAGATGCATTACATCCGTTATTTCCCCATCCAGCTTTTTTAGGATCTTTAGGATCACATTTTTCACCCTTATCAGACTGAAGTTTCCCATCACCACACCAATTGGCTCAGTAATAAAAACACTCAGTATGTTTCATCATATCTCCAACTTTTCATCCTCAAAGAGACTTACGATAATTAGTATGTACTCTCAATACCAATGCTGGAGAATCTGATTTGGTACCATCCTTTACAGACACCAAGTGAATTCCATCATTTGCATCAGATTGAATATATTTATCCGTAAAGTTAGGAGCAAAAATATGATACAAATCTCCAGCTTTAGAAGTAAACCAAAAAGCTGAATAAGGACTATTATTTACATATTTGAATAATGGATTTGAAGTCTTCCATTCAGTTGTAGACTGCAATCTATCGATCGTATATGGAGTCTGATTTTCCTTATCAAAGTAAACAAAAGTATTGCTACTGTCATTTACGAATTCATCATAAAGCCCCTTTTTTGACCATCACTCATAAACAGCTCCAGCATCAAAACACTGAGAACAACTATTAGATGAAGGCAACTTATTACAAGAGACCTCAGGATAAGGTGCCGCAAAAGAGGTAAGGTTTCCCAAAACCGAACTTACCAATACCGCTAATGCTAATTTTACTAGTTTCATTTTCTTAATTATCAAATGATAAAATAAGTATTCTATAATCATAATGGATTCTCATTAGAAATTGGATTATTTCAAGGAATTCCATCTACTTCTCATGGATTATTTGGAGAAATATTATCTCCAGTAGGGATGCGTCCTTCAACATGATCACCTACATTTATTGAGTTATTCACATCTCCCTTTTTTTCTCCATTATCACCTCACTGAGTTTTTGGAGCTTCTCCTCACTGAGTCTTCTCTTTTTGATCTTTTTTCTGTTCTTTTTTTCCTCATCCGAAACTTACCCCAAGGCTGAACTGAGACTTATCAATATTTGCCTGTGCAGTAGCCTCTGAAGCATTAAAGGTCATCTTAGTTGGCTGTTGTTCAATTTGTTGAGAGTCTTCAATTGTGATTCCATCAATTTGGATACCAATAGATTCGTTTGCACACTCAGCCAAAAAGTACTTGACAATTTGTGTATTTAATGTAATCTTTTTCTTTCATAAGTCAATAGATTCTCACTTTAATAAGTTAGTTATCTTTTGATCTGACAGAGAAATGCTTTTATTTTGATTATCAATAGTTTTAATCGCATTCTCAATACTAGACCTAATCATTTTTTGTTGTACTGGATATTTAGTAAGATTGTCTACTACCCATTTTTGAACTTTATTTTTTTGATCATTTTCTTTTACTTCGAAGGTATCTCCGAGGACTTTTGTCTGTCCATAAGCTGTCATTGACATCCCTCTTGCTTCCCCACCATTTATCCTATAAAATGCTGTGAACCCGATGAGATTAGGCTTGTCGACAGCAGGTACCTTCATTCCATTAGGTTTATCTTTTAAGTCTACATAATTAATAGCAAGGCTTGGATCTACAAAAGATTGTAAAACTGACATTCCTTTATGATATTTTTTATGTTGTTGATCTCTTGATTTTGCCAGTTTAGAGATATTTTCCCAAGAATTTTTCTGCTCGTCTGGGATCGTTGCAAATATCGCTTTGATCCTATCGATAATTTGTGTTGCCAACTCAGGGTTTTCAAAGTCTGTTCCCTTTTCATTTAATTTAAGTGCATCTCTAATCTCGTTGTATTTCCCTTCAGGTAACATACTCAGGAATACCTCAGATGCGTGCCAATAATTTGCTAATTGTCTATCTTCTTTCTTTGATTCACCCTTTGATTCACCCTTTAATTCACCATCTGTCAAACGTGTAATAAAGCCTTCTCTAAAAGAATCTCATCTCTCTACTTCTTGCTCCCCTCACTTCGTACTTTTCATAAAGTTTATATAATTAGCACGCTTTCCTTTCCCATCATCTAATTTTTCTAATTGTTTAATTATATCAGGGTTTAGAATTTGATCAACTTTTGTATGTAGTTCGCTATGTGGATTGGCAATCTCTTTTAGTTTCGTCTCTTTTTTCTGTGTAATTTTTCCTTTTTCGTTAATAATTTTAATGTTTCAATCTTTATCGATAGCAAGACCTGAATCTTTAGTCAGGGTTCAAATTTCTTTTCGTTGATGATCTTGAGTTCCTTGGCGAATCTTTCCATCTGGATCAATCCTTATATCATTTTTTTGAGCCATATGCTTAAATATCACTCCGTTTGTAGCGACATAAAAACCTAATTTTGTTAAAGACTTTGCAAGTCCCTCAATATGCTGATCAAGCCCATAATCTTTCTCTCCCACAAAACTTTCCAAGTTTCCTGCTCTAAGTGAAGTCAATTTATCAGATCACCTTTCGTATCCAATATCAAGTTCTGAGAAAGAACCATTAGTTCTTGCTGAAGTCAAGAAACGATACGATACTCCTGCTGGAATTATCAAATTTCCATTTTCTGACTTGATATATCCTTTCAAGTTTTTATTGATTTTTACATTAAGTCCAGTTTTATTGAGGAGAGATTGTGACAAAATAAGATCTCAATTCTGATTTATTTCTAGTTTATCATTTGAATTAAGAACGTTCATTGCTTTAAGTTGATTTTTGATATTAACAAAATCATTCTCGCTAAGACTTTCTTTCATTACATCCCCCCTTCCCATTTCGATACTTTGCTGAAGACGAGCTCTTGACTCTGGAGAATCGCTATGTGAGAGGTTCTTATATTTGGTTAATGTTGTACTAAGTGTAGCTACTGGGAAGAATCCTGCTAGGAACTGTACTCCAAGAGATGCTCCTGTAAATCTCCATCCTTTTGGCAAATCATATACGGCATTGTTTTTCCAGCTCTCTGCATATCGCTGTCCGATAAGTTGAGCAGCCTCTTTTGGATCTAAATTTTCTGCTTTAGTTCTTTCAATCACAGAAGTCAGATTTTCTGCTGCTTTTTTAATTTCAGCATCTGATGAGGTCTTGAAAAGTGTTTTGAGCGTTGCTGTAATATCTGGATAGTTACCATCTTTATCTTTGGTTAGAAGTTTCTCGATAATTGGAGTAATCTCCTTTTTGATATGATCGTATTGTTTTTCGATACCACCGATTTTATCCTTATCAATGCCTGCAGACACTCCCCAAGATGGGATAGGTCCAAGCATAGTCACGTTTCCTCCTACAGAGAGAGACGTAAGAGAAGTTGGGTCAATATTTCCAAGAACTTTTTTGGCATTAAGATCTTGTTTAACTCCTGCTCTTAGTCCATAAATTGGAATAACTCCAAGTGTTGTTCCAGCATTGATTCCAGCGGAGACATTTCCTGTATCCCACTTAGCAACTTCAGTATTCCATGCAACACTTATTCATGCAAATGGTTGTCCCTCAAGAGATGCTCCTGTTCCTAGAGTAAAGGAAAGTCCTTTCAAAATCTGATTTAGTGGAACATTCACTCCGACTCCGAGACCATTGACATTTGCATTTACTCCTGGTTCTCTCATCTTAGAGAGCAAATAACTTGAAAGATTTGCCATCAACGTATCTCTTGCTTGCTGAGAGAGTTCTCTAGTTGCAGGATCGGTATTGATTTTATCTTCGATCTGTTTTAACTCTTCTGGTGTTAACTTTTGTGCTTCAAGTGTCTTTTTAAGTGCATCTGCTCCATATCTCATAATATCTACAGCATTTTCTGGAGTATCCATGAGTGCTGATTGCACAAGTCTTGCATGTTTAATATCTGATCTAAGCCAAGCAGCAAAGGTATCTGCCGTACCTGGTACTGCACCTCCAAAATTTTCTCCTTTTTTGGTATGCAAATGAATTACAATATTTCTAGCAATAGCATCCATAGACAATCCTTCAGCCTGAGCCATACGAATTGCAAGATCAATTTGATCTCCTCTTTTAGTTCCTCTTCCATCAAGATGATTTCTTACTCCATCAAAATTCGTATCGGTAAGTAATACAGAAATTTGATTATCAGGAGTTTGATCTTTAATACTATCAACTAAAATTCTAAAATTACCTAAATCTGACTTCTGAATTCAGTTTTTTTGTTCTTCTTTGAGATGCTTTTTCCATTCTTTTTTGGTATATGCATCAAATCTATCATTGAGATAATCTTTTGTCATTTGAGAAATTTCAGATCCAGAATATCCTTCATAAAGCCAATTTTGCTGCATATCTTGAATCTCATCTCCATGCTCCTGCATGTAATTATTTTTCCATTCGCTTGCCTTTCCATCTTTTGCAAGTTCAAGTCTATATTTCCATTGTTCATCTTCGAGACCTTGCTTTCTTTCCTTTTTGGAAATTGGTTTACTTACATTTTCTTGATAGATTACATCTAAGCTCTTCTCTCCATTGATAATCCCTGATTCAAGAGCATTCATTACACGGTTCCATCTAGCAGTATCAGCATTATCCTTTTTAGACTCTAAATAAGCCAAATAAGCCTTTTGAAGTTTATTAAGCTCTTTTTCTGTCCATTGTTCACCATTTTCTTTTACGAAAAGTTTAGACCAATCTGGAAGTGCATGCTTTGCATCTGCCTGAGCTTTCAAAACATTAAATACTCTTTTCAAAGAGGCGGTATTCTCTACCAAATCGATCAACTTTCTAAAATCTGATCTGAGTCCTTTTTCTACTTTATTGAATTTTTCTTCTACAAGGAAATCTCCATCAAGGATTTTATTCAGATTTTTCTTTTCTGTTTTTGAAATAGATTCTTGATTGTTAGATGAGTTAGTCTCTGATACTGCTTCCTTATGATTATTAGATTTTTCAAGTTGGGCTTTATTTTTAAAATTTTCAACCTTTGCTGCGTTTTGCGCCATAACTTGTCCTCTAAAATTCTCAAGTTCCACCTTAATTGATTGAAGTGCAGTATTTATTTCTCTAACCTTCTCTTCATTCTCCTTATTTTCAAGTTTTTTGAAAATAGTCTCCAAATTTTTTCTCTGTTCTGGAGTAAGTTTTTCATAAATCGCCCTTAATCTTTGTGGGTCGATCTCCTTTAGAATTTCTCCCATCTTATCTTTTACGTTTTTTTCTAGAGAAGTTCCCAAAAATTTCTTAAACAAGGCATCTTCATTTTCCAAGACTTTCTTTAAAGCCTTTTCATCTTCAGGAGTAACGGTAGTCTCCTTTCCTTTTAATAGCTCCAAAGCGTCTACCTTGATTTGTTCTGCTGCCATTTTTCTAATTATAAAGTACTAAAAATTTATCTAAATCTTATATTTCTCCTAAAATTTGATCTAATTCCTGCTCAAGCTGATTTGCATTTGATGCTTCATACTTATTAAGCTGAGCCACTCTCTGCATTGCTTGTTGTATCTTGTATTTATTCTGAGAATTGAGTGTCTGATTGACCAAGCTTTGAAAAAGTTCAAAGAGCTGTTCTATCTGCATATCATTCAACACATTATACCTTAACAATACAGCAAACCCTCTTGCGGGCTCCCAAAGATCCTTTACCTTATCCAACAAGGTTAGAACATAATCTTTCTTTGTCATCATAACATCAAAGAGAATAAAACATCTACAAATCGGTTTTAAAGTGCCTAAACAATTTAAAATCTTTATAAACTATTATAATCCAAAGAAATTATTTGTCATTTTTTTTATCTATTTTAAGTTATATTATCCTTGTCTTTTTCTTTTTTTATGATATAATATTTTATTTTTTAAAAAAAGTAAAAAACTGACTGTAAAGTCAGTTTATTTCTTAAACACTAGACAAAACTTTCTAATTATTATTTAGTTCTAGTTCAGCCTTTACCTGAGCAAATACAGCTTCAATAGGTTGATTTGCATTAATAGTCACTAATTTTCCACGAGATCTAAGGTGTTCAATTACCGGCATTGTTTCTTGCTCAAAGAGATCCAATCTCTTATTTACAGTCTCCATATTTAAATCATCTTCACGCCCCTGAAGATGTGCTCTAATCTTAATTCTCTCGACAGCAAGATTTCTTGGCAGATCAAAATAAACACAAACATAGTCTCTATCATGCATCGCTTGATTAGCTAAGAAATAATCCATCTGCTGCATATTTCTAGGGAATCCATCAATCAAAAATGACTCATTTGGTTCAAGCAAATGTGAGCATAGATTAAACAAATCAAACACTAAACTATTTTTTACCATACCTCCCTTTTTCATCGTTTCTTTTACATATTGAGAAACCATATTAGTATTAGAGTTTAATGCTCTAAAAATATTTCCTGGCTCCAAATACTTATAACTTGGGAATTCTTTCAAAAGATTTGCGGCTTGTGTCCCTTTTCCAGATCACTGAATTCCAAAAAGTATAATGTCCTTATTTCTTTGCATCGTTATCATACGAAAAATAGAATAAAAAATCAGATTTTATCTTTTTTTATAAGAGCTCTATTACAAATAACAAAATTCTCCCTAAAAAAAAGCCCGTTGAAAATTCGGGCTTTGTATTTCGGAAAAAATTATCTCTTTGACCAAGTAGGAGCCTTTCTTGCTTTCTTCAAACCTGGCTTCTTTCTTTCCTTAACTCTAGGATCTCTCTTAAGCAAACCATGTGGTTTCAAAGAAAGTCTAAGTTCAGAATTCCAATCAATCAATGCTCTAGCAAAAGCAAGCTTAATAGCATCAGATTGTCCTGCAATTCCACCTCCTACAATCTTAATTTCTGCATCAAACTTTGTTGCTACATCATTTCCAAGTGTAGTGAAAGGTGCAAGTGCATTTTGATAAAGGTAAAGATTACCTCCAAAATAATCAGCAAGAGTATATTCCTTTCCTGTTGCTGTTTTCAATACAAAATTTCCTGCTCCCTTAGCATACAACTTTACAGTTGCAGTAGTTTCCTTTCTTCTTCCTACTGCATAATTATATTCTCTGTTTGCCATTATTTATACAAGTTAAGTGGTTTAAAATTATCGTACTTTGTTGTAGTTCCCTTAATAAGCTTCATTCTCTTGATTCTTGCATCTCTAAGCTTATTTTTTGGAAGCATACCTCTTACTGCATACCATAGAGCTTTTCCAGGATTCTTTTTAAGCAACTCTCCAAGCGTGATGCTCTTCAAATTTCCTTTATACCCACTATATGAGTAGTAAACCTTATCTGTCAACTTTTTTCCTGTAACAGCAATATGTTCTACATTTTCTACGATTACAAAACTTCCTGCATCCCAGAAATCTGAATAGTAAGACCTGTCTTTTCCCATCAACTTCTTAGCAATATCTACTGCCAATCTTCCCAAAGTCTTTCCAGTAGCATCAACACGATACCATCTTCTATTCTTCTCCTGGTCTGTTTGCTTGATCCAGATGGTCTTATTTAAATCCTTTTTAGTAAACTCCATTGTTTGTCAATACGATAACTAAAATATCCTCTTCGAGAGGTAAAATCTCAAATACTCTATAAACTATAACTCAGCTGTTAGTTATGCTAACTTAAGCATAATCTTTTGTGAAGCATCACCAACTCTATATCCGAGTTTGAACTCTGTAGTGAATCCAGACTTTCTGTTTTCTTCTTTATATTTTGGAAGCAATGTTTCAATTACTTTCTTACCTTCAGCTTCTCCAAACACTACAGATTTTACGAATCTGATAGCCTCTCTTGTTGCATCTTTTTCTTCATATTTTGCTGAAATATTAAGCAATGTAGAAAAAAATTCATCAGTATACATCTTCAATACCTTTGCTCTCTTTGGAGTTGTAGTCAACTTCCCTGCTCTAAGTAGACTTGAAAGTTGCATTCTCATAAATACTGACTTGCTTTTTGCTCCTGTATTTACTTGTAAGAGCTTGTTATACTTGTGTCTCATTTTAACATATAATAAATGATAAATTTTCTATTCCTCTCTAACCAATCAACACTTTTCCAATATTTGATAGGGAAGAGGTAATTTCATCAATTGCTTTTCTTCCAACCCCCTTCATCACAAGGAGTTCTGACTTCTTTTTCTTTTCAAGATCTTCAACATAGAGAATATTATTCTTAATCAATGCATTTCTTGTTCTCTCACTCAATGGAAGAGCATCAATAGGCATTGTTTTTGCTAAACTACTTTCTTCAACAACATTTTCTGGCTCTTCAACCAAATCATCATAGTCAACCAAAACAGATTTATCAATATATACTCCATCAAAGACAAAGAGTTTTGCATAATTTGCTAGGACTTCTCCAGCAAACATCATAATCTCTCTTGCTGAGATTGTATCATATTTTACTTTTAACTCTATATTAAGAGCATCTTTTGTATTTCCACTAAAATCTTCAATCACCTCCTCTACATCATATCTTACATAGTCAACGAGAGAAAAGTCATTATCAACAAGAAGAAAACCGACCTCTTCTGATGCTTGCTCTCCACTTCTATCTCTCTGTCTAAGATAATCAAGACTATAATATCCATATCCTTTTTCAATTCTAATCTCCATTTCGATTTCTCTAGAACTCTCTGTAATTTCAAAGAGTTCTTCTTCAGGATTGAGCAACTCAACTCCTGTAGGGAACTTAAGATCTGAAGATGTATATTTTCCAATTCCTTTAATCTTCTGACTAACCCACTGAATAGACTCAGTATTTTCATCTATTTTAAAGCGAAGCTTCTTAAGATTCAAAAGAATATTTATTACATTTTCTTTTACTCCAGAGATTACATCGTACTCGTGAGGCACTCATTTGATTTTTACACCTGTGATTGCACCTCCGAGATTATAAGCCAAAATAATTCTTCTCAAGGCATTTCCCAAAGTATGTCAGAAACCTCTTGGGACATATTTTAGCTCAAACTTTGTAGCTCCATTGTCCAACTGACTAAAAGTAATCTTTGGAACTCCAATAAATTGTTGTATATTCAACATGGCAATGGAAAGATAATATAAAGTTTTTTATTTGGCTTAATTATAATTACTATGCTCTAGCGTAGAATTCGATTACTTTAAGAAGATCCCCCAATGGTTCAACTTCTCCTTTTTGAGGAAGAGCGAGAACTTCTACTGCATATGCGTTTCTATCAACCTTAATCCAAGAAGGGATTTTTGCTGCTGAAGAAGCTGCATTTGCATAAAGTGGAGAATTCTTAAGCTTCTCTTTTACTGTAATCTTATCTCCTGCTTCAACAAAAGTAGAAGGAACATTATGTTTTCTTCCATTAAGAAGGAAATGCCCATGAACTACCATCTGTCTTGCCTGCATAATTGTATTTGCAAGTCCAGCTCTAAGAATAATTACATCAAGTCTTCTTTCAAGGAATTGAAACAACGCAAAGTCGTGACTAAGTCCTCTATTCTTAGCAAATTTTGCTGCTGTCTTTTTTACGATAGTTGCAAATTGTTTTTCAGAAAGAAGGTAACTTCTCTTTACAACTTGTTTATTTCTCAAAAGTTTTCCATATTCAGAATTTCTCTGCATATTTGTTCCATGTTGTCCAGGGAGTGCTTTTCTTTTCTTAAGGTTATACTTTTGAGATCCAAAAAGGTTTACCCCTTCTCTTCTACATAGTCTAAATTTTGCTCCAGTGTATCTCATAATTCACTACGAAAATAGATAAATAAATCTGATCTTTGACAAAGATTATTTTTCAAAAAGAGACTAATTTCTCTTTGGTCTCTCACCCTTACATCCTCCAAACTGAATTCCAGTTTCTTCTTTGATATAAGCGATATCTACTACTCCAACTTCATTGATAGCCTTGAAAACACCTTCTCTAGCCATTCCAATTCCCTTGAAAATAATACCAATCTCTTTAAGTCCATATCCCTGTCCATCTTTCAAGATTTGTTTTGTCAATACTTCTGCAGCATATGGAGTGCTTTTCTTTGACCCCTTGTATCCTACCTTACCAGTACCCCCACCAAGGATTTTATTTCCCTGTTGATCGATAAGAGTAATAAGAGTATTATTTGAAGTAGTATGCACATGCAAAATACCACTTACAATCTTGATATCCTTCTTTTTTGCCTTTGTAACTGCCATTTTAAGTAGAAAACATTAAATAAAACTATTTCTTCAACACAGGTCTTACCTTAGCTCTTCCAAGCAATTTTTTAGCAGTTCTACCATTTTTTCTTGTAAGCTGCCCTCTCACAGGAAGTCCAAGGTTATGTCTCATACCTCTATAACACTTAATTTCCTTCAATCTCTTAATAGCAGAAGCAACCTCTCTCTTAAGATCATTTTCCAAAACATATTTCTTGAGTTCATCAGAAATCATTTTCTGTTCTTCTTCAGAAATTTCCTTTACCTTTTTCATGAAAGGAATATCAAGAGCTCCAAGAATCTTCTTTGATCTTTCTCTACCAATTCCATAAATATTAGTTAATGCAATCCAAATAGACTTTTCTTCTGGAAGAACATGTCCCATCAATCTAAACATCTCTCAAAAAAAATACATAAATAAAAACTATCCTTGCCTAGCCTTATGTCTAGGGTTTTTCTTACAAGTCACGTACAATCTTCACTTTCTCTTTACAATCTGACAATACATACATCTCTTTTTAAGAGAATTTACAACTTTCATCGCAATCTAATATACTATGTAAATAAGACTCCTAACTCTGAGGAGTTTGGGTTGCTACATTATATCTATAGACAATTCTTCACTGTTTCATATCATATTGATTCACCTCAACCTTTACATGATCTCCCTCAATAACAGAAATATGAGATTGTTTCATTCTTCCTGCCTTATAACAGTTGATCATCATATCAGTATCTTTAAGCTTTACAATATATTTACCTGCAGGCAAAACCTCAATAATTTCACCATCTCGCTCTAGTACTCCAGATTTAGCCATTAAGCGTTAATCTTTTTAACAGTTAAAACAGTTTGAAGCGGTCTAAATCCCTTAAGTCTAGCATATCTATTCTTTCTCTTAAACTTAAGAACCTGTACCTTTTCACCCTTCTGAGTAACTCCTACTTCAAATTCTACAGTCGCACCTTCAATAGTAGGCTTTCCAACTTTTACGTCCTTACCATCCTGACTAAATGCTACGAGCACCTTGTCTGCTACGAATTTTTCAGATTGAGCAACTCCAAGATTATCAACTACAATTTCAGCACCTTCTGAAACAACATACTGATGTCCTTGTAAATCTACTACTGCATACATTCTTTATACAAAATATCAAAATAAATTTACACAATCTTTCCAAGTTGTGCTAGAGTATTGTATTTTCTCTTTGTCTTTCTATAAGCATCTGAAACAATCGCTCTCATTCTCTTATATCTTCTAGAAGAAGGGAAATCGTAACTTACAAATTTTCTATACCATTTAGTTCCATAATGCACTTGCTTCTTAGCTTTATCCAAGATATGTGAAGACCAAAGCTCCTTTTTATAAAAAGAGATAATTCTTTCATTAGTATTCAAATCTCCTGTTCTTCGAACGGTAAATCCCATTGATATAAACAATAACAATTAAAAAACAATAGCGACTGCCGAGGACCGGAATCGAACCGGCACGGGAGTTAAGTCCCAAAGGATTTTAAGTCCTTCGTGTCTACCAATTCCACCACCCCGGCAGAACAAAGGAAAGAAGTCAGACTTTTTATCTTTCTTCCTCCTTAATATTCTTATTTTACAATTTCATCATAAATTGCATCAAACACAGTTGGGAATGCAACAGCGATATTAGAGAGAACTTTTCTATCCAACTTAACATTCTTTGTATTCATAAGGTTTACAAATACAGAATATTTTCCACCTCTTTCTCTAATTACTGCTGAGAGTCTCTCAATCCACAATCTTCTAAAGTCTCTCTTTTTCAATCTTCTACTTACATAAGCGTGTTGTCCTTGTTTTACGAGAGCAAGTCTTACCTGCTTGTAAAGATTTTTTCTTCCCAATCTAAACCCCTTAGCTTGGTTAATAAACTTCTTATGTTTTCTTTGTCTTCCAAGACCATTTGTTACTCTTACCATTGTATCAACTATTTATAAGGAAGTAAATTTCTTAGCATTTTTGCAGCAGCTCCTAGAACCTCTTTTCCATAAGCAAATTTCTTATTTGTCTTTCCTTTATTGGTCAAGAGATGATTATTACAAGATTTTGAAGCTACAACCTTCTTTGACTTTGTAATCTTAAACCTTTTTGCAGCCCCAGAATGAGACTTCATCTTATTAGCCATCGAATCTACACTATTTACTAAATAAAATAATACTATATCCATTTGCCTCCTTTTTAGGAGTATCATACTGAGACTTCCCAAAATCAAGTAAAGCATCTTGAATCATTTTTAACTTTTGCACAGCCTTATCTTCATACATTCTCTCACGACCTTTCAGTCTGATAGAAAATTTTACATTATCTCACTCCTGAAGAATCTCTTGTGCTTTTTTTACTTTTAATTGAAGATCATTATCTCCAATCGCATAACTAACCTTCAACTCCTTCATATCTTTTCCCTTTTGAGACTTTCTCCTTTCTTTTTCCTCTTTACCCTTTTGATACATATACTTTCCATAATCTGTCAATCTTACAGTAGAAAGCATTTTTTCTGCATCATACACAAGCTGAACGAGATCAAGCCCCCTTTCAGAAGCCATCTCCAATGCAACTCTCCTAGGGAAAGTTCCCAAATTATTCTTCTCATCATCAATTATCATAATATTTGGAGCCTTAATCTGATCATTTACATAGACCATCTTCGCCTTAAAATTTGCAGTCATTGTCTTATCTGACCTGTTCTGACCTCAAAGCACCTTTTTCTGCCCTCAAAAATTTTGATTATTTCCAGTGGGCTTAAAAGTTTTTTGCTCCATACAAAATTATAATAACAATAAAGAAATCGCTCCCGGAGGGGTTCGAACCCTCGATTTCCACCGTGAGAGGGTGGCGTCCTAAACCACTAGACCACGAGAGCCAAAATACAAGAATTTAGAAAATACAAAGCAATATTAACAATCAGCACCAAAAGAGCTACTCATTTTCAATATCAGTTTATACCCCCAAGAGACACACAACCTATCCCCACCAGGGATCGAACCTGGATCCACAGCTTAGAAGGCTGTTGTTCTATCCATTGAACTATAGGGACACAAAGTATCACCTGGGGAGAGTAGGATTTGAACCTACGTAGCCGTGAGGCGTCAGATTTACAGTCTGATGCAATTGACCGCTCTGCCATCTCCCCATTAAACAAAATTTGGACTCTAGGGGAGTCGAACCCCTGACCTCCTGCGTGCAAAGCAGGCGCTCTACCAACTAAGCTAAGAGCCCAAAAACTATCTTGCAACAAATCACGAACCAACACTATCAACAGGATTTGAAGCCTTATACATTCCGAACATCACAAACACACCAAACACTACAACAAAGAATCCAATCAAAATAATCATAATTCTCGTTCCTCCAAGATTTCTCTCTGCTCGTGTATTTCTACCAAAGATACCCACAAGCTGAGTAGCGTAGTAACAAAGCGAAAGCCCCACACCACACAACAACAATCCGAGAATAATATTTGCAAACATCTGTACTTTATAATGTAGTGTAAATAGCGGATAACGGGACTCGAACCCGTACAAACAGAGCTGAAGTCTGCTATGCTACACCAACTACATCATATCCGCAGATTCATCTGTCTATGATGACAATGACAATATATATGGAAATAAAAATAAAAATCAAGAGATTTTTTAGTTATTTTATCACTTTTTATAAAAATTGGTTGTTTTAAATCTCGCATTGGCTCTAGAACCTGGTTTTTGAAAAAGAAAAAAGCCTGACTTTTTCCTTTTGATCACTTTATTTTGACAGACAAAGAAAAAGTGATCTTGAATTTAGTCAGACTTTAAGCCTTTTTTATATTTTATTTTTAAAAAGTTATATTTTTTGAACACAAAAAATAATATTTATTGTCTTTGCAAATCCACACAGAACTAACACCTCACTCACCAAACTTTCAGACCGACCATCTTTTGCAGTAATACGGCAGGCTAAGTTCCTTTTTTTGGTATATAAAGAAAAGCCGTATAGAACTTATCTATACGGCTTTTATAGTCCAACAAACTTTAGTTAGTTTGTACAGAACTGAGAATTGCTCTCGGTTCAACAGAGTTTTTTGATTAGGTGCCCGTGGGATTCGAACCCACGAACCGAGGTTTTGCAGACCTGTACAATAGACCACTCTGTCAGGGCACCACACATCAAACTTTCCCAGTATACAAAAATAGCAAAAAAAATCAAGTGAAAGATTATCGGATTAATCATCCAACAAAATACCCCACTAAACATCAAATATTATAAATATTATAAAAAGAAAAAAGTCAGACTTTTTCCTTTTAATTACTTTATTTTGCTTGAGCAAGAAAAAGTGATCATAGATTTTATCAGACTTTAAGCCTTTTTATATTTAAAATTAAAAAAATACACCAAACTACCTTATTATCGGATAAAAAACAGCAAATTGCTATTATATATTATCTGACTTCATAAATAAAAATAAAAAAATCTAACCTAGTATCTTAGGTCAGATTTTTCTTTAATTATTGTTTTTTCTGTACGGATCTCATAAGCATCAACATTACTCGTCCTCTTAATTCTTTAAGAGTAGAGCTTGTATCTTTTAAGATACCAGCGTTTCTTAATGCTTCAAGATGTCAACTTGCCCAAGTTTCTCCAGTCTGATTATATTTATCTCAATACAATACCCTAGAAAAAACTGTAGCAAACTCAGCTCTTGTAACAGATCTATAAGGATGAAAATTTTCCAAAGCTGTTCCATCTTTTTTTACTCCCATAATCTGAAATTGGTAAGCCATTTGAATATAGTCTCTCAAATCTCCAAGATCTGTATCCACATCTAGATATTCAACAGCTCCAATCAAAGGAGGCTGTTTTCACAACACTTTAGTCATATATAATGTCATCATCTTTGCAAGCTCTCATCTTGTGAGTTGTTTAGACATATTAGCTTTAAATATTGTTGATGCTGCTGTTAGACCATTTTCACAAGCCCAAAGATATGCCTTATTTAGTTCAGAAGAAAAACTTGATCCTATAATTGAACAATTTGTTCAAACTTTTGAATCTAATTTTTCTTTTTTTCCTTCTTTATCATTAACATTTTCTTCTTTATTTTCGATCATTGGGGTTTTATTTTCAGATACATAAGTTTTTGAAACAATACTATTATCAGCTAAGTGCATATCCTGTTTTGACTGATTCTCTTTTTCAGATGGAACAGTTTCCTGCTTTTTAGGAGCATAAAACCATTGATAATATTGATTCTTTAAAGTATATCCAATAAGCTTTCCATCCTTTAACACTTCATTGTACCCTAAAATAGGATAATAGACAGGCTCTACAAATCCTGCTTTTACAATCTTTTGTTCATCATATTCATCAATAGATCATTCGAGTCCTTTTCTAAAAGCATCCTTAAAAATAGATCACTTACTTCAAAATAATACCTCCATTGAATCGCCATAATCAACAAACAACAAATCTACCCCCTCAATTCTTTTTATCTCCACAGTGCTTATTTTTTTCGATACTAGATTAGACATATAGAATGGTAACTTATCCTTTTGAGAGCTTAGAAAGCGGACTGTTGTTTCAACATCTATCTTATTAGAATCTTTCATCACAACTTTAATCTCATCATCTTTATAAGTATAAAAATTCCTAAATTTTACGGAATGAGCTGGTGCAACAAACCAATCCTTATCCTCATTATAAAAAGCAAACACCCTCTCACTACCATACTCATAAAACTCATTATACATGAGGATTTTTTTATTAACATTTACCCAACTTGGTTTAACAGCACGCGAAAGATCTAGAACAAGGTCTCCATTAAAATCTCTAGCTCCCAACAAATCAAACTCATTTCACCAGTTATAAAAAACTTTAGTCCCTCCTTGTTTTTTTTGAGCAAAAAGGACTTCCTTTCCTCCTACTTTTAGTATTTCTCCCGACTTAAAATCTCTTAAAAAACTCATCACCCTGTCTTTCTCTTCTGAAGGACCTAAAGCCCTATATAGATTCCAAGTATCAGACATATTTACAACCCCATTTCCATTAACAGACACAATAAATTCCTGTAAATTATCATCCAAAATAGAATACCTCTTATCTGAAGATGCCGAAACAAAAAAACCAACTAGAGAGCAACAAAAGAACACGAACAAAACAAAAATAAATTTATACCACCTTTTATACATAATAATTAATCAAAAAAATAAAGAAGTATACTTTATTTAAAGTATAAGTATATACTACACTTTTATTAATATAATTCAAGCAATTTTTCCCCAGTTATCATCGACACTTTTTGAGCTTATACAAAAAAGAAGAAAAAATCTGATTTCTTTCTTCTTTTGTGATTAGAGATGAAGAGGTTATTTGAGCAACGAAGATATGCTCTATTTAACCTAAATTACCGTCGTATCTCGAGGTCTTCGTTGTGTATAAAGGAGCATTGCTCCATTGTCCTGAAGCTTAGCATTACCAAAGAGATTGGCAAAAAAGTTGTATTTATTTTTCATAATATTGGATTCCTGAGCCATCTGCCTAAAAAGATGAGCATTATTAAGATAGAGATTATGACACTCTGCAAAGTCCTCAAACGGATTTGACATCCCATAGCCAGAACAAAAATCTTTTTTCTGAGCGATATTTTTTCTAATAGACTCCGAATTTCGAGAGAAGCGATAATATTCAAGCGATGGATCATCAACTGCAAATTTAGGCTTACCAAATTCTGTGAAGTCTGGATTTTTTATTTTTTGAGATCATTGAAGTGATCCAAGATCGACAATGTGTCCAAATTCATGAGTAAGCACTCCTCGATATTCAGACTTTTCTCCCATAGAGTCGAGATTGATCGTAATTCTGGAAGCCGTAGCCCCTCAACGTCTCTTACCCTTTTGTGAGTTGATAATAAAGGTTTTGAGTGCTGACTCGACAGGGATTCCAAACTTTTTATTTTGGTCAAGAAATGAAAGAATCGTAAAGTACTGTGTTGTATATTCAAACTTGTCTAAGTCAGACAAATCTCCAGAATAAGTAATCTTTTGACAATAGGAAGGTTTTTGCTGACAGAGATAAGAGAGAAAGTAAACAGGATCTACAGGACTACCATGCTCCTGCTCCTGTAAAGAACGATCTAAGTCCTGATCCTGAGACAAATAATCAACCTGCAAAAGCGATACCGGCTTTTCTCCAACTCGATTTCGAAAAGAAAACAACAAAAAGAAAAACAAGGTTGTTCCAAGCAACTTCCAGAAGTCTTGTTTATCAAAACTAGCGAAGATTTTCTCTACCATATCGTACTATATCATTAAAAATAAGATCCTGTTGGGCTCCTTTAGAATTATACACGATAAGCTGCGAAATTGCAAGTTTTTGAGCAAAAAGTTGAAGAAGAAAATTATACCCTCAGATAATAACTTTTGCTCCCTGTGTCTTTGCCTTAAAGAGATTCTTACCACTTCATCAAGTAATATTCTCTACCAACAGAAGATACTTCTGATCTAACCCTTTATGAATCATTTCTTCAAATAGCTCTCTTGACTGATCCTTTTGCACAGAGAGAATAAAGATTAATGCATTTGGTATTTTTGTAGTATCAAAATCTTCAAGAAATTTTAATACAGAAGCTGTCTTACTTAAATGCATAAGTTTATCGGTGGTGGAATCAGAGTTCTGCATTTGTTCTTCTCATTCAGTTTTTTGTTCTTGCTGAGATGAAAATTCAAGCAGAGCTGGCAAATTGAGATCATAATTTGAAAGAAAAAGCGTCTTGTGCTGTCAAAAACTTTCCGAAAATTCAGCTCGCGTAGTAAATTTTACCTCTTCAGAATAAAGAAAATAGAAATCTGATCTCGAATACATCTTCTTTTCTACTACACACATTGACTCAAAAATCTTAAACATATGATCGATCTGCTTTCGCAAAGTCTGCATTTCTGCCTGATCAAGAACCTGAGAAAGAGAAGACCTAAATTCAGCAAATCTCTCCAGAAGCTTATTGGTCTGATAAAATGCAACATTATCCTTGATCGGATCAAGGGTCATCGTCGTAGCATCGGTATGCGTAAAGATTTTTTTAGTTTCCTGTCCTAAAACTCCTGTAAAAACCGTAAAAAATTCGATAAATGAGGTCAAAATTCAGACTTCTTCTTTTGTTTTATCGCCATATTCGAGAGCAAGATGATACTTATAAGCGAGCATATCGAGATAATTGAGCGTATAATTGAGATCGTAAGAACGAGAAAGATAAGTATTGAAGCTCTTATACCACCAAGAAGAATCAAAAAAGAAAATTGAATAATCTTGATACCTTCCTTGTTCAATAAGAGAAAACAGTCCTCCATGTGTAGTCAAAACAATCGGATAGTTAACAGTCTTTCTCTGATCCTTGAGTGCAGTATAGATTTCATAATCTTCCTTTGAATTGAGATCAAGCACCCCAAGCCCCTGCTCTAAATGTGAAAAATACTTCAAAAGAAAAACAAGCTCTGCTTCAGAATATTTTCCTTTTTTTGCAAAACGATCAAGCGCCTCTGTACTAAGTGTCTGTTCTTCTTTGGCAAATCAAAGATTCTTGATTCATAGGTCAGTGAGGAGATTTTTTGCGATATCAAGCTTTGCTTTGGTTGAAAAGGCAAGAATAATGTTTTTTTGACTTGCAAGTGAAGAAAGAAGATCTTTAAAATCAACATCTCTAATTTGATAGGATTTTCTGTCACGATATTTAGCGAGATCAAAAGGATACTTTCCAGAGATCATTTGAGTGTGGGGGGGGGTAATTTTTTTGAGTTCTGGGAGAGAAAAAGACAATAAAGTCTGATTTTTGCCACTTTTTTGAATTAACTGTGCTAGTCTTCACTCACTCTGAGAAATAAAATGCTCAAGAATAGGATATTTAGCAATCAAAATCTGAATCTTGTCTAATAAATAGCAAAATAAAGCCAATGACAACTTAGCATCTACAAAAGCATCATGGAAATTTAACTCTCCACTAAATTTTAGAGAAATAAGAAATTTTTGAAAATCTGGCTTAGATTGGAGCTGAGCAATCAGAATCTCTTGAGCATAACTTGGCACATAGTGCAATAATGACTGAGAAAGCTTAAAGGAATCAATTGCATCAGCAAATGTTAATGAAGGGAAAAACTTTTGTAAAAAATGAAGATCAAAGGCAATATTATGTCAAACAATAATCGTATTTGGTCAAAAAAAATGCTGAATTTCAGGCTCAACTTCTGCTGGAGTAGGCGCATCTTGCAATGCATCTGCTGAAAGACCTGTAATAAAGCCAACAACCGTCTTAAGTTCTTTGGTTGGTTTAGAAGGGCGTAGAAGTGACTGATATCCTGCAATAAAGTTCCCTTGGGCATCACACTCTAAAATCCCAATCTGAATAGGCTCATCACTTTGCAAGTCCAGACCAGTCGTTTCAAAATCAAGTGCAATATAGCGATAGTTTGGACTAAGCATAGGCAAGAAAAAAGAAAAATAAAGCTGACTTTCATCATAGGTTCATATATACTTTTCCTCAAAAAAAAAGCAAATAAAAAAACTCGCCACCATAAGTAGCGAGTTTAATATATGTTCTTATGAGACTCCAGTACTTCCACCTGCTCCTGAAACAACCCCAATTACCCAGAAAAGCATAGAAACAAGGAGCCATGATACTGCGATAAACAAAAGTCCAATACCAGCATTTTTCAAAATTTTCAATCCTTCTCCAAATTTCTTGTCATCTCCTGCTGCGGTAACCATTTGAAAACCAGCCCAAAGTAAAAGAATGAAGGTAATGAGTCAAAGCGTTCCAAGTGTCCAATTTATTGCATTTTTTACAACATCCATAAGTCCATTTTTTTTTGTACTTGTTGCTACCCCTTTAACCCCCATTCACATTGCGTCATTTGCTCAAAATCATTTTGAAAATTCTGTTTTATAGTCTACTTCCTTTGAATTTGTATCGTCAGCATTAACAGGTGCAAAATTAGGAGCCAAGAGAACAGAAATTCCCATAATAAAGATAGCAATTTTCTTGAGCATGTTTTTAAAATAAAATATAAAAGAGAGTTGAAAATTTTTCTTACCTTTATTTTAATTTTATTTTTATTTTTTGCAAGTTTTCTTCCACTTTATGTTAAACCAAAACTGAAAAACTCGCTACTTTATCAGTAACGAGTTTAATATATGTTAAAGTACTTCAGATGGATTAATAATTTCTGTTACCTTAGGAGATATAGTTGGATTGGACTTTTCTTCTTTTGTTACATTATCAATCACCCAGAAGAGCATAGAAACAAGGAGCCATGATACTGCGATAAACAAGAGTCCAATACCAGCATTTTTCAAAATTTTCAATCCTTCTCCGAATTTCTTGTCATCTCCTGCCGCTGTTACCATTTGAAAACCAGCCCAAAGTAAAAGAACGAAGGTAATGAGTCAAAGAGAACCTAATCCCCAGTTTATTGCTTTTTGAATAACAGTCATCAACTCATCATTGTTATCTCATTCTTTATCTACACCAGCAATTCCTTTAAATCATGCGACCATTTGTTTATTTACTCAGAAACCATTTTTTGCTGCAGAAACATCTAATTTTACCGCATTAACAGGTGCAAAATTAGGAGCCAAGAGAACAGAAATTCCCATAATAAAGATAGCAATTTTCTTGAGCATGTTTTTAAAATAAAATATAAAAGAGAGTTGAAAATTTTTCTTACCTTTATTTTAATTTTATTTTTATTTTTTGCAAGTTTTCTTCCACTTTATGTTAAACCAAAACTGAAAAACTCGCTACTTTATCAGTAACGAGTTTAATATATGTTCTTATGAGACTCCAGTACTTCCACCTGCTCCTGAAACAACCCCAATTACCCAGAAAAGCATAGAAACAAGGAGCCATGATACTGCGATAAACAAAAGTCCAATACCAGCATTTTTCAAAATTTTCAATCCTTCTCCAAATTTCTTGTCATCTCCTGCTGCGGTAACCATATTAAATCCTCCCCAAAGCAAGAGTACAAAAGTAATCAATCCAAGCATTCCAAGGATCCAGTTAATGGCATTCCTTACTACATGCATAAAAGAATCACTAGCAGTTCCGTTACTGGTTCCACTTACCCCCTGGACTCCTTTTGTATATTCATTATTTAATCCAAACTTACCGTTTGGAACTTCTTGAGGAACAGAATTTGCACTTACAAAAGCCAAGCTAGAAGAAGCAATAAGTCCAAGTCCCATCATAAAAGTAGCAATTTTTTTGATCATTTTTCTTTGATAAAAGAATAAAAGTTTTTGTATTGAGGAGTTTCGAGCTCCTTTGTCAGTATTATTTTATTTTTTTTTTGAAGTTTTGCAAATTTTTGCAGAGTTTTTTTGGAGAGTTACATTTTCCCTAGATCAATAAGGATATGATAGACAGAAGAAACAATATATTATCAGTATTGATTGTATCTTGTCTTGAAAAGAGATGTCAAATAAATATGAAAGAAGATGTTTTATTTTGTGTAGGAAAAGAAATGGTAAAAAACGGATTGCTCTGGTACTTATTGATCTATATTTTCGTAATTCAGATGGGAATTGTATGATATCTCTGGTCTGATACAAGCTTTTATGTTTTGGCTGGTGTAAATGGAATTGCTTTGGCAGTGGGAGCTTGGAGCTTTTGTAAAGAAAAATCAAAAGATAATCATCCTGAAACTCAAGGGAAAATCATGTTAGAATCCCCTAAGGAAGAAATTATTAATGACAAAAAAGCTAAAGACACCGCAGAAAACGAGGAGGAACAAGAAAAAAAAGCTGACTTTTTTGTTCGTAATGAATCAGAACACAAAGATGAAAGATATGCTATTTCCGAAGAGGATATTGAAGTTCCTACACGTGAACAAACCCCTCATAATATTGAACAAGTGAGAGTTAGATTTAACAAAGTTAAGTCTAAACCCCAACCAACTCATCAAGAATGAGGACTTGCTCGTTTTATTACCTTTTTGTGTGCAATTATAGGACGAGGAGGAGTTATGCTTCTTATGTGGAAGGAATTTGATTTTATCGCAATGGCAATTGCTTCATTTACAATGGGAGGATTTGTACTTGTTGTATATAAAGCAATGAATATTTGGAAGAAAAATATATTTTCTAATCTCTATTTCCTCTTCTTTGTGGCTGTCTTTGCAGGAAGCCTTCTAGGAATCTTTACTGAAGAAAGCAATAGTACAAAAATCCTGATTAAAAATCAGATTTCAACTTTTTTTGCAGGACTTAATGGAGAAGTGGTTAAAACATCTAGTACTGAGGAAGGTAGTGGTTATGAATATCAACTGACAGGGACACTTCTCACAGGAGAGATTTCAACAGGAGAAGATTCTTCAGATGCTCTTTTGAGTGGGAATATCATCACAACACAAACTCTCAATACAGGAAGTAACGAAACAGGAAATATTCAAAACATCCAACAAGCAGCAACCTGAATAACACAAACCTCAACTGGGAAAAACACAACCGAAGCTCAAGTATCTAATAAACAAACAACCCAACCTACAACCGAGGCTCAAGTATCTAATAAACAAACAACACAACCTACAACAAAAGCACAAACCTCAGAAGAAAAGAAAACTGACACAAACGGTCAAGTTTCTTACCTCTCTGCGATAAAACATTTGATTGCAACCTATAATATTCCTCTTTCAAAATCAAAGTCTAGCAAATTTACCTATGTTGATACAACAAGTCCAGACTATCCTTATATGAAAACAGCTCTTGAAAAAAGGATGATTGGAACTGCTGTTAACCCAAATGACATAATCAGTTGTGATGTCTATATGGTATTTAAGGGACTTGCACTTAATTGGGCTATTGAAAAAACTGCAAATCTTAAGAATGACTATCGAAATGTTGCTGAAAACAAAGGACTCCTCAATGGATGTGTAAAAGGAGCTAAACTTACTACAGCAAACTTATAAGCACAAATTTAAAAAATCTGAATATCACTTGGTTTCCCGTATGAATTCAGATTTTTTGTTTTGATTAGAAAATTTTAATATTATGACGCTCTTTGAATAGCGTACTTTTCTTTATTATTGTCTAAATCATCTTTGGAAGATGGAGCATTGTCAGAACCAAAGAAAACCTTATAAAGTTTTTTCCATCCATTATTTTTATCAAGGTATTTATAAAATGACTTCTCATCTTTAACTTCTTCATCAACTCCTGAGAAACCATAAGGAGAGGTCTTTAATAGCTTTTGATACTCTTCACCTCTAAAAATTGATAACAAATCTCACTCAAGATCAGAAAAGTAAAACTTTCCTTTGATCTTGTTTATTCCCTCTTTATATGTCTTCAATTTATCTTCTGCTTTCCCTGATTGATTAAGTATTTGTGACAATTTCTTCTTCTCTGATTCTTTAATACGATTATCTATATCAAATCCAAATGTTTGGCCAAGAGAGTGCATCTGATTTACTCTTTTATTCTCAAAATCTCCTGTAATAGAATCAATTTTCTCATTCAAAATAGTATCTGTGAAAACACTTCCAGCACCAATTTTAATATTTGATCAAGGAACAGGAACAATTGGAACCGTTTCTATAAATCATGTTGCTAATTTTGAAACATTCTTAGTAAAGTCATCAATTTGCTTGATTCCAGTCTCCTCTTTTATTGCTAATTGCACTAAATTTCGCATCAAAAACAATGCTATTGCTCCTAAAAGAAGATCATAAAGTCTCATAGTCCCTCCTTCCATTGAGACACTAATCAAATCATTATCAAACTTAAGCTGAGAATCCGTAATCTGAATAGGGCTCTCATAATTCATCATATTAAACTTTAACGCCCAATTGAAAATCACAAGCATAATTATCATCAAACTGATATACAATGCATAAAATACTGGCCAAAAAATCAGTTTAATCATTTTGTTTATATCTCGAAAAACATCATTTGTCAGTTGTTTCTTAGGCTTAATCAAATAATTTAAAAGTACCACTATGGGACTAATTGCAATAAAAATCCATAAATATAATACTCTAGCAATTAAAACTACCATCAAGACTAATAAAGATAGCGTATACAAGATCATCATCCCTGAATGCAATACAATTTGGAAAATTTGCTTAAAATCTTTTTCCATATCAGAAATTCACTGCACATTTGAATAATCTGAAAGTTGAGCTGTTTTAAATATTTCAAAACCAATAAACATCAAGGGTCAAGAGAGTGAGTCCTGAGATGGCAAAAGAGTATCAAAAAGCTGATCTTTTGTCAAGCCGCCACCTTCTCTCATCTCAACATTAATTATACCTGCCTCAGTAGAATTCTTAAGTTTACTTCACCCAGCATCTGCCATAAATCTTATAATCTGCTTTTGTCACTTACAAAGGACATTACCTTGTGGTTGAGCATTATCTGATATAATTTTATCAGGGCAAGATGACTCGATTACTGTATTTAATGCTTGAGAAAATACTGCATCTGAACCGATTACTTGTGATGGAAAAGAAGAAACCAATGCAAACAATACGGTTGAAATATCAACAAGAACCATGATTGCAAACCAACTTAATTGGATGACTACTCCAGATTTAAGCAAATCTTTAATAATACTCATCGGTGTTTTAGTCTCTGAAGGATTAAGCATATATTTAAGAATTTCATAAAGAAATATAAATCCTAATCAAAAATTAGCTATATTTCTTGTAATCTGCCAAATCTTCCACAAAAAAACATCAAAATGCAGAGCTTCACCATAAATAAAAGAATTTGTCATTAACTTACCTACAATATTTGCAATAATAATCCAAAACCAGGAAAAAAGCTCTGAAAGTACACGAAGTATTGTCGCAAAATCTATCACTCCTGAAGATGATTTTGTAGTATCTACAGCAAAAACATCTGAAACAAGGAAAACACAACATAATCCTAGAAAGACTATGCTCTGTATTCGTTTTTTTGATGTTTTCCTTGTTTTCATGCAAAAAATACTACAAATAAAGATTATGTTTGTTAAGAATTCTGATTTTTCTTTTCTTCTTGTTTCTTCCGAGTTTTATACGCTTGTTCTACAGGACCACCAACTGCGGACATAATTGTACCCCATGAATCTTTCTCTATATTAAACTCTTTAAAGGTTGTTTGAATACTTTCTCGTTTCATTTCAGAATTCTTAAGATATGGCACAAGAATTTTAGTATTTATTTCTGGGATTTTAGCAGCAAAATCTTTATTAGCAATGGCATAAAGAACTTTTAAATTCTCTTTTGCCTCTTCTGCTTTTTTCTTATCTGCTAAAAATTCTTTATCTAGATACTTTTCATAATAATCCATATTACCATATTTGAGATACTGTTCTGCTTTCTTCCGAGTTTGATACTCTTGTTCTACAGGACCACCAACTGCGGACATAATTGCATCCCATGAATTCTCCTCTACATTAAACTCGTTAAAGGTTGTTTGAATACTTTCTCGTTTCATTTCAGAATTCTTAAGATATGGTGCGATAATTTTTTGATTAATCTCTGGAATTTTATTTGAAAATCTCTCTTTAGCTGTAGTATAAAGGACTTTTAAACTTTCTTTAGCCTCTTCTCCTGTCTTATTATCAGCCAAAGATTCTTTGTCTAGATATTTTTGATAATAATCCATAGTACCATATTTGAGATACTGCTCTGCATATCTTTTTCTCACGGTACCCTTGTCTCCAAGCAAGAATTTTTCATCGTCTCCCCTTTGTTTTGCAAATTCACCTATTTGTTTCTCTAAGATCTTATTTGGAGTATTTGCAATTGCAGATAGTCCAACCTTAGATCAATTAACTGGAATAATTGGCATTGTCTTGAGATAATCTTCTCCCAACTTTTGAATCTTTTCTCCCCACTCTTTACCAAATGAAGTTTGCTTAATTGCCCAGAAAAGTAAAATCCAAGAAATTGCAATACCAAATAATCCAATCAATAAAGAATATAAATCTATCACTGCAGAACTAAAAGTAATCTTAATAAATCCCATAAGATCACAGGTATTTTTATCTTGTTCTTCCCCACATTTCATCCCTGTAAGTGAGGTAATCCCTTGCTTTGCAGCAAGTTTTTCAGCATCACTCTGACCTGGATGAATTGAAGTTTTGAGAATTGTCATAAACATAAGCGACATACTCAATGCAAAACCTATAAAAACAGGAGCTAAAAGTAAGCCTTTAAGTTTCTCTAAATCAAAAATATCATCTAAAAATTTAGTTTTTAATCCTCACAATATATCTCAAAAGACATTAACCAATACAATCAACGGAGATAATGCAATAGCCATCCAAAGCTGAAAAATTCTCCAAAATAATACAGCTACAATCATAACTAAAGGTAAAAAGAGCATAACCAAAAATACTGTATTTAGTGTTAATGAAATAAACTGTTGTTTAAGAGATAAACTTTCATTGATATGAGCAAAAGATATCATATTGCCATATAAGGCCATAAAAGGCCCTGTCCAACCTGTTGCTCTCTGAGTAAGTTCTGATAAAGAGAAGCCTCCTTTTTCATAAAGACAATAATATTCTTTTTTTGAGGATGAAGAAGAAGTTCAGACTTCTTTATTTCATAGGATAGGAGTGTTTGGAATTGGTCCAACATATCAACTACATCCTGCATTGCTAACACTCTGCTGGGAAAATACGGCGGTTAAAGGCAAAATTTGATAAGCTCAGCTCATTTGGGTAAGAATTTCATCTCCTCTAATTTCCTTAAAAGACGATAACTTTAGTTTTTGTGTTTTCGTTCGATCTTCGGCATTTTGCTCATTATTTCGTTCATTATAGGAATAAATCGTCCCGTTATAAAAACAATACCCTGGGAGCATTCTCTCTATATTCTTTCAATTTCCTAGGGAATAAAACTCTCTTCCTACAATAACCATTTGCTCTTTCCCCTTTATTTTAACAGATTCTAACTTACAGGGGGCAATATTATTTTGATTTCAAGAAAGTGTTACATAATAACTTAAAGCTTTGTCTTCTTGTGTTCCCTTTCCTTCTATATTTCACAAATTAGACCAGACACTAACTCCTACTATTTTGGTATCCATTTTGGCATCAGTTTGAGAAAGTAGCGTCGTTGGCAAAGCTCCTACTGTATAGGTAAGAACAGAAGAAATATCTACTGCAACCATCATAATGAACCAGCTTAGCTGTACTAAGACTCCGGCTAAGAGTGTTTTTTTCAGCAGTTCTCAAGGAGATTTAATCTTAGACATCTTTCTATCAGGATCTATAACGTAATAGAGGATCTCATAAAGAAAAATAAAACCTAAAACGAAATTAGATAAATTTTTAATAATTGTCCAAACTTTCCAAAGTGGAGCATCTAAATTAAGATATGAACCATAAACAAGATTATTATCCATTGCAATTCAGGCTAATGCAACTAATGGCCAAAGTAATAAATATGCTCATTGTGAAAGAAATCCTAAAGTTGCCATTGTTTCTGAAATCACCTCATTTTCAGTTTCAGCTTGCGATTTTATTTCTGTCGGTTGTGGAGAGTTTGTACTAGTTGCAAAAACTGGAATATGAGTAAAAAACAGGGAAGAAAGTATTACTAAGAATATTCCCTTTAGGAAAGTTTTTTTTAACGCATTTAATCCTCATAAGAGGAGCTTTCACCGTTGCAACATAGGCAAAATCAAAGATAAAATACTTACCTCTGATTATAGTCAGATTTTTCTTTTTTTCTAATTTTGATAACGATTGATCTCAATATCTACTTGACTTTTATCTATAAGAATATTTAACTTATTTTTTAAACACCTTTCTATAAACTGCAGATATTATCAAAATTTATGATATTGTATATCAAACTATTTAAAATATTTTCTCCATATTTATAGCTTTTTTAAAAAAGAGAATTCTTACAAAAAAAATCAGAATTTACATCTGATTTATCGCTACTCTTTTAGTCTTAAAAATAAAGACTGAAACCTGAGATTTTAGATTATATTTTTGCTTAATCATCGAGAGTCATTGCTGAATCGTATCAACTCCCTTAGTATTTGGCAAAAGTACTCCGCTATTTTGTCACTCTGATTCTACAAGAAAGATTCCTCGCTCTTTCATAGAAAGCTTAACCAAAATATTCGGATCATTTTGCAACTGAAGTTGATCAACAATATCAAAAATCAGACTTTTGATCTCGGATTCCTTTTTTTTTAAGATCCCCTGATAAAAACTTTCGATCAACTGCTCAATTGATCTATCAGTCTTCATAACCCCATTGGATATTATCAGATTCCCATTTTTATCAAAAGCTGAGACAAAAAGTCACACTTTGGATGTCAGAGAAACTATTTGTGCTATTTGTATTTTGATTTTCTCGATCACAATTTTAACTGACCAAATAAAACGACCGCAAGTATACAAAAATGCAACTAAAAAGCAAGATTAGAAAAAAGACTAATTTCTTAGTCTCTTTTTATAACTCCTTACTTATATTTTTCCTTAAGCTTTGCAATTTTTTCAGCCTTTTCAGCTGCTTTTTTTGCTTCTCTTTCAGCTCTAAGTTCTTCTTTTGTCTTTTCTACAATAACTTCTTGAATAGATTCAGTTTTTTCTTCTGCTTTTTCTGTAGAAGCTTCAGCCTTAACTACAACAGTTACTTCTTTTTTCATATCCTTGTACATGAAAGGAACCACAAAAGAACCAACTTCATTAATCTTCTTTTTAAGCTTGAATAGGTGAGAATCTACTTCAATACCGTATGCTTCCTTGATTGCTTCAGCAATATCGGATTCATTTACTTTAGCATACAAAACTCTATCCTTATTTGCTTTTCTTGTAAGTTCTACTCCACCATTTTCAGCCATTTTAGCAAAAAGGTCATCAAGAGAGGCAGCTTTCTTTGCTCTAGCTACGATAGCAGCTTGCATTTTTTGTTCATACTTATTTTTATTTGCCTTATCTGCAAGAACTGCGATATTTTGAGGCAAAAGTACATTTCTAGCAAAAATAGGCTTCACTGCAACAATTTCGTATTTTTCACCTAGATGCTTATCATCCTGAAGCAAAATTACTTCAATGTTTCTGTTCTTAATCATTCTTCTTGGCATCGTACAACACAGATTTATATAAGTAAAATATCTGTATTTTTTAAATTTCCCTGAAATCTAAAAAACTAATTCTTGGTTATTTATACTAATTTGCTAAAAAATTGCAATGATTTTTAGAGTTTTTTCCTCTAAAGAAAATCAGTCTCAAATCTATTTTGATTCAGTAAATAAAAATCCCTATTAGACCAACATTTTCTTCTATTCATAAATCTCAGAATTAACTATCTTTTCAATATCTTGACATTTTTTATTTTTATGATTAAAATATAAAAACTTTATTCTAAAAAATAGAAATTATGAAAAAAATGTTTATCTTAACTTTCTTAAGTTTCATGTTTTATTTTAGTATATCAAGTGCGAGTAGTCCACTTCCGGATAATATCATAGAGCTCCAACCTCTTATTGAACAAAGCTTAGATCTTAAAAATTATCCACTTGAAAGGAATATTCCCTATTCTTCTCTTGATAAAGTTTTTAATAAATATTGTTCTCCAGATACTATGAAAGAAGCATTACTTGAAAGCGAACAAAAATACTCACTAATAAAAGATGTTCTCAATACCAACTCTCAAGCAAGATCACTATTTTTCAAAAGATATAAAAAGATTATTCTTGATATCGAAACAAACGACACAGAGATGTTTTGTAAAGAAAAGGTTATGGGATACTCTCTCCTTAAAAAGATTCAACACGAAAAAATACACAATACTACAAAAATCAATAAACAAGCACTCTCTGCTAAGGCAAACAAAAATACCAAAACACAACAAATCAAATCAACTACTAATCAAGCAACTTCTCCATCCCTGCCTTCTACCGATGTATCTAAAGAAAAAAAGGTTGAAACCTGACTCTTCACATGAAAAAAAATTTGACCCAGAGAATTAACATTTGATCACGATAAAGAATCTTTAAAATCCCCCTCTGAAATAAAGCTTGGTGAAAATATTGAACAATCAATATACAAGACACTAGACCTTCTTCTCTCAAAACAGCTTTTAAACTGAGATGAAATCAAACTCTTTGATCAAAAAATTAAAATCCATTATACAACAAAATGCCAACCTCTACGTGGGAACTTCCAACTTATCAATAATGATGATTGAAGTCGTAGCCCAAAGGGGATCGAGCTCTTAGTCAGTCTTTGCAAACCTCTTCCAGAGGTCAAGTCTCTAGAAAGACAACTACAACACATCCTTACCCATGAATTAGGACACTATATTTACTTTTTTAGAGACAAGACTACAGAAAAGTTTAATACCATCTGCCGAAACGACAAGCAAAACACCTGTACTAAACGTGACTTTTATAGCAACTATTCTCAAGAAAACAAAGAAGAGGATTATGCTGAGAGTTTTGCCTTTTGGGTTAGTCAACTAGATAATAAAAATAGCGAAAAGGAACACGGCTCAGCCCAAAGTCAATGAATTATGCAAAAAGAACAATACTTCAATACCCTCTATAAACATCTCAACAATTAAACATCCGCATTAGGATGTTTTTTTATTTCTCTAAAAAGCCCTCACTCTTTATTAAGAGCTTGATTTTAAGAAAAGATTGAATATAAATAACTTTCTATAAAAAACTATGATAAAAATCAGCATTATATCCCTGATTTCACAAAATCTACCACCAGTATATAATGAAAATAAAATTTACTCTTTTTTATACCCTACTATGCGAGACGCACATACTCACCTTAACCATCCAGAACTTTTTTCTAATCGAGAAGAATATTTAGAAAGCTTTGCACAAGAATGAGGTCTTTGACTAGTAAACATCTGAGCAAACGCAGAATACAATGAAAACGCATTAACGATTGCAAAACAAGCAAAAGCTAAATTTGCTAAGCTATGGATCAAGGCAAGCATCGGGATCCATCCTTGTGACGTAAGAAACACTAGTCAAGATATACAGATAGAATATCTAAAACTTCAAAAGCAACTCGTAGAAAATAGAGAACATATTGTAGCAATTGGAGAGTGTGGAATTGACCTCTATTATCCCGAAGTCAGTTCCTATCTTACTTTGCAACAAGAGATTTTTAAAATGCAATGTGATCTTGCCAGAGAAAATCAACTCCCAATTGTTATCCACTCAAGAGATGCTTTTCAAGAGACCTTTGATATCTTAAAAAACTATTCTGACCTCAAGATCTACTTTCACTGTTGGAGCTATAATAAAGAGGAACTTGAAATACTCTTATCAACCTTTCCAAAGATTTGGATTGGATACAACGGAATTTTAACCTATCCAAAATCTCATGAGAATAGAGAATGTCTCTTAGCAACCCCTTTGAGTAAGATTGTACTTGAAACAGACGCTCCTTATCTAGCTCCTCAAGGATTCCGTTGAAAAATTAATCATCCTGAATTAATCAAAGTTGTAGGAAAATATGCTAGCGAAATACTAAATATAGAAGAAGACATCTTACGAAAACAGATCGGAGAGAACACAAAAGATCTTTATATTAGCTAAAAAATCTGACTCAGATCTAGAGTCAGACTTTTATTTTTTATTTTCAAGAAGTTGCGTTTTCAAAGCTTTACTATTGAGAAAGATAAGCAAATCAATATCTCCTGCATCTCGCTCCCTATCAAAGGTTTGCAATTTAGAAGAAGAATGAAACGGCATAATATATCTTCCATGCAATTTACCATATTCCTTATTGAAAAGCTCAAGAAAATAAGGATTTTTAATAATTGGAGAGACCAAAAAAAGATCTTGTTGAGTAAGTTGAAGGTCTTGAAGCCACTTGCAGAGTTGTTGGGTATAAAACGCTGTCGTCTCTAAGATTAAACTTTTAGCTAACGGATTAGCCTCAATCTCTGACTGTGATTTATATCGATATTTAACAATCTGATTTTCCCTATACATTTGCATTAGAAAGGAAACTCCAAGATTAATTGCCTCAATCCTTTTATAAAAACCATCTTGTACTTGGATAATTTTACAAACTGATTCTTTAATATAGAGTAGATAAAAGTTATCTCTTTCCAACCTTCTTTTAAGAAAGGAAATTGTTTTGAAAGACTCAGGGAAGATATGAAGATTCTTATGCTCAAAAATATCTCCATATCTATGATTGAAATCTAATAGAGTATTTCTATTAAGATAAATCAAACAAAGACGGAAAAAAATCTGTCCCTTTGCTCAGATCAAAAACTTTTGAGGCTGTCCCTGAACATAAATATTATCAACTGTCGTAAAAAGGAGCTCCTCTTTTGTGATTGTTTTAAGATAATTTATCCTCTCCTGAAGGATCGTATTATAATCATCAATAGTAAAGACCTCCTCTTTCTCTCTGTAGACATCAAATCTAAAAAAATGAAACCTACTATCATCAAGCAAAAAATAATGATCATAATCTTGAAATTCCAAAGATTGATTGATAGAACCATTCAAATCTTGATAATTGCAATATTGCTGTACCCCTAGCTGAGGATTATACTTGAAAACCTGCATCTTGGGATGCCTGAGGTCCAATTCTTCTTGCCAGAGATAAAACATAATCTACAAATAAGGATAAAAAAAGTGAAAAGTCTGAATTCAACCTTCTTTTATTTTTTGATAAGAGAGTTAGTAATTTTTTAATGCTGAGATCCTCTCTTCAATACTTGGATGCGTCTGAAAAAGTGAAGTAACTTTTTCAAGCGGATTTGCGATAAACATCGCAGCCATACCATTATTTTCCAGTGTAACAACTGAATCTTGCGAGATCTTTCTCAAAGCTGAAATCATAGCTTGATTATCTTTAGTAAGTTCTACAGCACCAGCATCAGCTAAAAATTCTCTTTTCCTTGAGATCGCCAATCTGATCAAAGGATACAGTAAATATCCAAGTGCAAGCAATACAAAAGCTACTATCAAAAGTGGGGTTCATTTTTTCACATCATTACTTGATCTTTTACCTGAAACAATTCTCAGCAAAAACTCTCAGAGCATTGCAATTGCTCCGATATACACCACAGCAATGAGCATCAAAAGCGAATCTTTATTGATAATATGGGTGAGCTCATGTGCTGCAACGGACTCTATCTCGGATTTATTAAGCTTTTGTAAAAGACCTCTAGTAAATACAATTCGCGAATCAGAAGATTTCCATCCAAGCGCAAAGGCATTCATAGCTGGAGTTTCAATAATTCCGATCTTTGGAACAGAAAGTCCTCTCGAGATACAGAGATTTTCAACAATATTGTAGATTCCAGGTTCTTGGTCTCTGGTAACCACTTTTGCTCCGGAGTAAGAAAAGAGTAAACTCCTCTCAAATAAAAAGGAAATTATCCCCCATATTAGAACAACTGGAATCAAGAAAACTAATGAGTCTAAAGTCAGACTTCTTGCTGTTTCTAAAGATTCTTCAGATAGATAAAATACTCAAAAAAGTAATCCAACCAAAAGTAAAGGAAAAAGGATTAACAAAAGGATACTTTTAAGCTGATTACTACGCTGAGAATCATAAAGTCACTGATACATTAAGAGAAACAAAGACTAAAACATTCACAAAAGATTTTTTCTTTTTTTTAAAAATCATTATTAGAATTCAACTTTTGGTGTTTTTTTTGCTGTCTGATCTTGAAGCTCAAAAAAAGGAACTTGACTGAGTCCAAATTGCTTTGCAATTAAGTTACTTGGAAATGTCTGTATTGCTGTATTGTATTCTTTAGTAGTTGCATTGAAAAATCTTCTCGCAGCTGCAAGTTTATTCTCAAGATCAGAAAGCTCATTTTGCAGTTGAAGGAAGTTTGTATTTGCCTTGAGATCTGGATAGTTTTCAGATACTGCGAACAATGTCTTTAGAGCTCCTGTAAGTTGATTACTCGCCTCAAGCTTAGCATCAACACTCTGAGCGGACATAAAATGTGTTCTTGCATCAGTGAGCACTTTTAGAGTTTCTTTTTCATAAGCGGTATATCCCTTAACAGTGTTTACAAGATTTTCTACAAGATCAAATCTGTTGAGCAATTGTACATCAATATCAGCAAACGCCCCCTCTCTATTATTTTTGAGGGTTACTAATCTGTTATAAAGCATTACCACATAAATCAATACGAGAGCAACAACTCCCAAAATAATCCATAGCGCCATTGTATATATCATAAAAGAATAAAAAAACATTATATTACTGAGTTATTTCTGATACCTGAGGAGGAAGTTTCTTTGCAATGATTGTCTCACCATCAATAACTTTATCTCCTACCTTAGCAAGAACTTCAAAGTTATGATCTAGCACCACACTTACCTGAGATCCTAGCTTAATTAATCCAATAATCTCTCATTGATGAACTGTCTGTTCTGGCTGTAAATAATTCACAATTCTTCTTGCGACAAATCCAGCAATCTGAATTACACGAAAACGGTAATTTTCTGGAGTCTTAAAAAGAGAGGAGAGATATTCATTTTGAAAGGTTGAATTCATGGTTTTTCCTTTCTTCATTGCATTCAGGAAGCGCCCCTTCTCATAATAAGACTCTATAAGTGTAGATTCCAAAGGAGCTTTCTGATAATGCACATCAAGAGGCGTCATCATGATAGAAACCAATGTTGCCCCCGAAGAGAACCCCTTTGTCCAATCATCCAATACGACATTGTGTTTTTTATATAACTCTGTTTGTGTAAGATTCTCATCAAAAGGAATGATTGCTATAATCTTTCCATTTGCAGGGGATACAAAGAGCTGATCGTTATTTGGAATATCACGCAGAGGAGAACGCAAGAAATAAAACGCATAGAACCCCCATCCAATAAGGAAGAGTCCTAAAAATATTCCTCAGACAATCTTAAGTATTTTTTTCATATACAGAACAAGAAATAAAAATCAGATTTTTTTCTTTATTTTAATAATATCATTGATCCAACAGATTTTTCTTTTTTACTTATATTGGCTCTTGTCTAAATAATCTTTAACAACCTCACTCATTGCCTCAACAAGAACATTAAACCTTTGATCATCCTCATGAAGATCCTTTTCTATAACCTGCTTTTGCCTTTCCATAAATTGTTCTTTGAGCGTAATAAGCTTAGAAACCTGTTTCTTTGGATTAGTAACGTCAGCAAAAGGAAACTCTGTATCAAACTCAAGCTTGATAACAATATCACCAACTGACCAAATCTTATTTCGAATTCCATTTTGAGAGGAAGAAATCGTATTAATCTTATTCCAAGAGAAGAATTCTGTTTTATATTCCAATCGCCCCTCTCGAAGAAATAAAATTGCATGATCCTTACTCAAAATCAGGCAATCTAGATATAAATTAAGAAAATCTAACACCCACTTGATAAACAAAAAAATTCCTATAATTCCCATACCCCGATCCCAATAATGAACGGGGATAGAACTATAAAGATCAGGAAGTAAGTTTTTGATCACAGCATAAGCTACGTAGAACAAAAAAAGGAGCGATAACATAATTATCGCCTCTTTGAGATGAACTACTGGACTATGTCCAATAATCCATTGAATATCAGAGGTATTGACATATTTTTTGATAAGTATTGTTCTGAGCATTGCCCTGTAAAATATTCACATAAAATACATCCTCTCTGAGAAAAAAACTACGCAGTCTTGTTCTTTGCTGCCTCAATTCTCTTTTGCTTTTCGAGATATTTTTCCATCATACCTTTAACTGGTCTTACTACCACTCTATCCTTATTGAAGGCAGGATGACATTGATAACAAGTTTCAAGCTTAATTGGTCCTGGAACTGTAGTATTTACAGTAAAAGTTGCTCCACAGATACATGTTACAGTAACATCCTTGTGGTAAGCTCCGTGAATTCCTTTTTTCATTGAGCAAAAAATTAACAAATAAATGTTTCCGAATGTCTTGAGTGTATCGATTTGCGCAGAATTATCAAGAGATTTTAATATTTTTGGAAACGAAGACATAAAATCAGTTTTTTAAAACTTTTCACGATATTTTTGTATGAGACCTGGCAAGAGCGTAATTTCATCATCTTCAGCTCTTTTATTTCGATGCTGTTTTCCGCATTTTGTACAAGAAAAAAGAATTCTGATTTCCGAGTTCTTCATCTCATAGGAGATCGGATACATTTCTCCCTTGCATTCAGTCGCCCTATCTCCAGGAATATCTCCATCTACATGGAGCGAAGCGAAACAAAAAGGGCAGTGATTACGGCAGGTTTTAGGAGCCTTGGTAATCTGCTGTCAGCAGTGATGGCACGTAAAGTTTTCGTTAATCGTTTTCATAGAACGTAAATTATAATAAACAGACTTTTATAAAACATACTTTGTTGAGAATTCTTTAGCACTTTTTTGTTGTTCCCCCTCAAGAAGTTCTTTTTCTAACGGAGATAACTCAAATGTAACAAACTCTGCACCCTTTTCTTTTAGAAGACTCACAGCAAAATCCAACAATTCACTGAATTTCAATGGACTTTCCGCCTCTTCTAGAGCAACCATCAAAACTTCTCATTTTTGTTTATGAAGATTAAGTGCAAGGAATCCTCAAAATACTCCATCTTCCAATTGAACAAATAGTGAATATTCAGAACTAGGATCAGCAATCCTCTCACTCCAAACACGAAGAAACAAATCATAATCTGTTTTATACATATCATATCCAAGGTAATCATTTAACCTTTGGTATTTTTTTACCATTAAAGTTGCGATTGAATGCAAATCATTTTGTGTTGCAGAGATAATTTTCATGGTTGTTCTAATGAAAATATATAAATAATTTAAGGCAACTTTTATATCGTCAACCGAAATAAAATACCCTATGAACTATCTATACACACTCCATAAAAAAAATCAATTCTAAATTTTGAAAAATTACAAAAAAAGTTTCCCTAGATATCTTCCCATGGGGTAGCTGGGGATCGAACCCAGGACCACTCCCGCTAAAGCGGGATTGCTCTACAACCGCCTTTCTATATGACCGCCTCTTTTTATTTTTCTCTCCAATGAAATTGCCTCTGTTTTACTAGAACAAGGAATAACTTTTACCAATTCCCATTCTCATAACTCTCTAGTTGTTTTTGTTTGTCCTCTTTTGTGTTCTTCTAATCTCCTTTGCAAATCTCCAGTATATCCCACATAATATTTTTTCCCCTTCAAAATATAGACAACAAACTCCATAATACAAAAAAACCGAACTAAACAAAAAAATTTCCCTAGATATCTTCCCATGGGGTAGCTGGGGATCGAACCCAGGACCACCAGCTTAAAAGGCTGTTGCTCTACCGACTGAGCTACTACCCCTCATAGAGAAAGATATCTAATAAGGAAACTTTTTGATAACGGAATCAGTATACTTTTCTTCTGTCCATTTTCAAGACTTTTTTAGAGAATATTCTCCGACAAAAACCTTAAGTTAGGATCTTAGATAAAACCTTTAAACTTTTTGTAAAGTCTAGAGTTAATCTTTACTTTTACCTGACTTCCATCTTCAAGTTTAATCCACTTATTGATAAGATTAACCTTGAACTGTCTCTTTCCAGCTCTCATTGAGTGAGATCTAGTCTGTCCAGATTGGGTCTTTCTTCCTGTAAAATAACATATTCTAGCCATGATTATATCACATATTTTAAGATAAAATATCTGCCTGCAAGCCTAATTCCCTAGGAATTATTCAGCAGCTGGAGTAGCTTCTTGAGATTCTTCTTCACCTTCAAGTTCTACTACAGTCACTACTGGTTGCTGAGCATCATCCACGATTTCAACCTTCTTAGCAACAGTCAAATCTCTTACAAAGATTACATCATTTACTGAAGTAACTTTGCTAAGATCTACTTCAATTTCATGAGGCAAATCCTGAGGTAATGCAGACACTTCTACAGAATCTTTTACCAACTGGATCTTTCCTTGATTTAATTTTTCAACAGTAGATTCTCCAACAAGTACTACAGGAACATTAGCAGTTACTTTTTGATGCTTATCTACTGCAAGAAAATCCAAAGACAATACCTCGTCTGTCACTGGATCAAGTTGCATTGCATGAAGCAATACGAGCTGATCTACAGCACCAGTCAATTCAATAGGAGTTGAATATCCACTAGTTCTATATACTCTAATAAAGTCGTTTTTTACACACTTAAGAAGAACAGGAGTTTCCAACATTTTTCCGTATACAACAGCTGGAACGAGTCAGTCTTTTCTGATTCTTTTCACATTCTTCCCAGTTTCTTCACGAAGCTGAACGGTAAGTTTCATAATTCGATATGACAAGATTTAAAATATAGCGATACTGCATTCTTTAAACAATTAAAGGCAGTCCAGCCTTACTCCACTTGGAGCGTATTTATCAGACAAATATGAACCATATCAATCTGATGAGATATCCGCAATGCGGAGTTAATTTTCCTGAGAAAATTAAACTTCTTATTTTTGCAAAAGATTTGATTCTCTTCTGTCTGCTGTGATCTTACTTTTCATTCTAGCAGCCTTTCCAACTTTTTCTCTGATGTAGTAAAGTTTAGCTTTTCTGATCTTGTATTCATCAAGCAACAATACTTTTTCAAACTTTGGAAATGAAAGAGGATATACTTTTTCAATAGTTTGTCCAGCAGCAAGTCCTCTGATAGTGAAAGTTCCATCAGCAGATCCTGGCTTTCTTACCTTAATGATCAATCCTTTGAATTTCCAAATTCTTTCTGTAGATCCTTCACCAACTCTTTCATGAAGCTCTACCTGCATTCCTGTCTTTACAGGAAGGATATTATATCCGTGTTCATCAGATATAAACTTTAATCTCTCGTAATTCATAATATCTTCTGAGTTCAAGAATAAAATTATTTACTTCCTTTGCTATTCATCACTTTAGCTTTCCATTTTCTTTGCTGTTCAAGCATTCTTCTTACATCCATAATCACTGTTTTTTCAACTCTTACAAGAGCTTTATTCAGCTTTCTTTTTGCATTTGTCTTAAGTCTTGTCATTGCTCTATGCTAGTTTAGATGATAAATCTTGAAGCCCTCTTGAGGTGAGTACTTCCTGAACCTTTCTCATAGGAATTCCATACTTCTTAAGCTTTGCTTCAGCCTTAGCTTTTGCATTCTTAACCCAAGCAGTAGTACCTTCCTTTGCTTCTTTTTTCAAAACATCGATGTATCCATCTACAGCTTTTTCATTCTTATTTCCTGTTTTTGGTCTGTGCAAATTCAGAGCCTTAAGGAAATGCTTAATTTTTCTTCCATTAGTATCTCACATTAGAAATAACAATCAAAAAATAAATTCAGATTTTTCTCTCTTTTAAAAGATAGAAAAACTAGTTAATATACTTAGCCATATAAGCGAATGCCTTATTAGCTTCAGCCATCTTGTGAGCTTCTTCCTTTTTCTTTACTGCAGCTCCTTGATTTGAGTATGCAGCAAGCAATTCTTCAGAAAGTCTCTTATACATTGGCTTTCCAGACTTTCCTCTTGCAGCATCAAGGATCCATTTAGTTGAGAAGAAGAATCTCTTGTCAGCTCTTACTTCTACTGGAACCTGATAAACCGCACCACCAATTCTCTTAGACTTGATCATTGTTACAGGAGATGCATTTTCGATAGCAGTTCTCACTACAACAGTTGGATTCATATGTCCATTTGCTTTAATCTCTTTCAAAGTATCTTCGTAAATTCTCTTTGCTACACTTTTCTTTCCGTGTTTCATGATAAAGTTAATAAACTTTTCTTCATAATTGAAAGTGTCCAAAGTCTTATTTTTAACTACTGCCATTGGATAATAACAAAATACAAATTAAAATGTCTATCTTGTAGTTTTAAATTTCTTTGAAATTTAAAATATTTGCTTTTCTCTTTCAATTGTTCACTATTGAGCAATCAAAAAGAAGGGATTACTTCTTAGGTCTCTTAGCTCCGTAAAGAGATCTACTTTGCTGTCTGTTTGCTACAGCATTAGCATCGTATTTTCCTCTTACAATATGATATCTCACACCTGGAAGATCCTTCACTCTACCACCTCTTACAAGAACAACACTATGCTCCTGAAGACCGTGCTTTTCTCCTGGAATATATGCCAATACTTCTGCACCATTTGAAAGTCTTACCTTTGCAAATTTTCTCTGAGCAGAGTTAGGCTTTTTAGGTCCCATAACTGATACCTTGAGACAAACACCTCTCTTGAATGGAGCTGGTTGCTCAACCTTCTTATTTCCTTTCAATTTATTTACAGCGAATTGAAGCACTGGCGCCTTTGACTTAAAGGTCTTTTTTACTCTTCCCTTTTTTACAAGTTGGTTAATAGTTGGCATTGTTTTTTAAACAAAACTAAATTAAAATGTCCGCAAGGCGGTTTTAACTTTCCTGGGGAAAATTAAAAACACATTTTGCTTTGCCGTCTTTCAAATTTCCTTAGAACTCAAATCACACCATCTGATTATGGGAAGAGGACTTTCACCTTTTCCTAGAAATAAAAAAAACGACCAACGAATCATATATATCAAAATCGCAGTAAAAATCAAGAGATTTTTTTATAAAGTACCTGCTTGATATAGGTTATTACTCAGATTTTAATTGAGAAAAAGTAGTTTTCAAGCCAAAAGTCTTGTCTTATTTTTTAAAAACAATAGTTTATCATTAAGGTTTCATATAACTTTCATATAAAACCTTTGTCCTACCTAAGAAAATAAAAAACTGATCTCAGAAAGAGATCAGATTTTTTCTTCTTTTTTTGTAGAATTTCCACTATCTCTTTACTGAGATATAGGCGTTTGTATTGGCATAGCTGTTGGAGTAGGGGTCGGTTGTGGTGTAGGAACTATCGGTGTTTGCTGATATACAGAGTCTCCAGATAGTGCCAAAATTGGGAAGAAAATCAAAGGACAAATCACTAACCCAAGAGCAAACAAAGAGCTTCTCCCAAAAACCTTTCCTAAACTATACATCACTACACAATGGAGGATAACAGATAAAAGTGGAGATAGATAGGCCAAAAATTTAACTCCTGTAAGAGCGGCAATAAAAGGGAGAAAGACTATCAATGCAAGAGAGATAATAAAAAAGATTTTTTTGTTAGCAAGTGTAGCGGTTTTATAAATATTCCATCCCGGGATAAGCGACCGCCATCGAGGTTGATTTGCTTTTTCAAAAAGTTTTCCTCGTGAAATATCTACAATTACTTTGTACACTAGCAAAAATACGGGCAAAAGAATAGCAAAAATCCCAAATCCTGCAATCATTGCAAGTGCAAAACCAGCACCTTCCATGCCTGGAGTCGACATAGATCCGTAAGAACTTGCCATATCGAGCATATCCGCACCCGTGTTGTAAATAAAATCACCTGTCATCATAATTTCTTCCATTGTACCACAATAAAAAATAAAAAACTATTAAAAATAAATAGTTGATCTCATTATATACAATTATTACAACTTGTCAAAAAAATAAAAAACTCTCTCTCTCTCTCTCTCTCTGAACCCCATTTTTTATTTTTTGTGATATAATATCTTTTGTAAAAAAACTGAATCCAAAGATTGATTGATCATTAGATTCAGATTTTTTTGTTTTTTATTATTTCTTGGATTTTCTTGCTCTCTTTTCTAGAATCTTTGCAGAATTACGATCCTGCTTAGCTTGACGAGCATCTTGTTCCTTACGAAGGGATTTTAGAGAAACTCCTGGAGCAGAGCGGTCTTCCTGTCCTTCTCCTCTCTCACGGAATTTGATCACAAGAGGGACTCCGATAAATCCAAAATTTCTTCTCAATGCATTTTCAATCCACTTTTTGAATGCAAAATTGGCTCTAGATTTATGATTAACAAAGACCATAAAAGTTGGGGCATCAACCGCTATTTGCGTAGCATAAAGGATTTTACAAACCTTATTTTTAGAAAAACGAGGAGGTTTAGTCATTTGATCCTGGCCTAGAACCTTATTGAGCTCATTGGTTCAGATTCTTTTCTGATTCTCAGCTTGCAAAATTGCAACCATTTTAAAGAGATTTTTGAGCCCATCTCCATTGAGTGCTGAGATTGGCACAATAGGAATATGCTTTGCAAAATCAAGGTAAGACTGAGCTCCTTTGACCATAGCATTGATTGCCTCTGGCTTCACAAGATCTGCCTTATTGAGACAAAAAATCATCGGCAACCCCAAACGAGAAACCTCTTCCAACAAAGTTAAATCTCTATGGGTAATCCCCTGCGTACAATCAATCATAAAAAGCACAACTGGCCTGGTATATTCAAGCATTGCATAGGTTTTATCGTAGGCAATTTTTTCTATTCCATGAGTTTTTCCTTTCTTTCTAATTCCTGCAGTATCATAAACGGTATATCGCTTTCCTTGAGACTTAAACTCTCCTACAACATAATCTCTCGTTGTTCAAAGTTTATCTTCTACTTTAGCCAATTCTTTCCCTACAAGCGTATTAAGAAGGGTAGACTTTCCTGTATTTGGCTTCCCAACAATAGCAAGTCAGATTCCATTGTGTGATGGTGTCTCAGTGTGTGGATCATCAGAATGCGTTTTTTTTCGCTCAGTATAGAACTGCGCTATCTCATCTTCCAACTCTGCAAGATTTCTCTCCTTCTTTGCACTGATTCCAATAACCTTAGCAAGTCATAACGTATAGTAATCTGCAATAGCAAGGTCTATTTCATTCACCTTTCGCTTGATATCCAGTTTATTGACCACGAGAAGGGTTTTATCCTGCATACGTTGTTCTCTAACAATATCCAAAATATGCTGATCCTTTGCAGTAATCCCCACACTATCATCAACAACAAAAAGAAGGAAGTCTGAATTTTTGACTATTTTTTCAATAAATGGAAGTTCATCACTAAAATCTCCTAGTCCTGGACTATCATAAAAAGTAATCTTTCCAAGTCTGTCAACCTCAAGTGTATGCGAAAGAATATCTATTGTCGTACCATGGATATCAGTTACTATTGCTCTAAACTGTCCGATCAGACGATTAAAGAGGGTAGACTTTCCAGCATTGGTTGCACCTATCAATCCGATTTTCATCACTAATGATCAAGAATAAATTTTCTCTTAGTATAGAGAAAAGGAGGGGAGTTTGCAAGCCTTTTTCTCTGATCAAAAAAACACCCACATAGGTGAGTGTTTTTTGATTGATAAACTACAATTAAGATCTGAAGATCTTCAAAGCAGTTCCATCAATTGAGAAGTAGTCTTCGTAGTCAGCCTTCTTAATAGTTTGAACAGTACCATCTACCTTATATTCTACTTCAGTAATAGTCCAGTTGTAATCAGGATCTCCAGCAAGAGTAAATGTTTCTCCGTTAGAGATATTAGTCTTAGGATCAGTTGAAACAACAGTTCCAGCAGCATTCTTATACTTGAATACAAGATCAGTTACAACCTTACCTGATTCATATTCATCTACAGCAAGAGTATATCTAGTATCTCCATTCAAGTTTTCCATCTTAACAACTTTAACCAATACATCAACTACTTTCTTGTTGATTGTTCTAGTAACATTTTGTCCATTTACTTCGTTGAGAGTCAAGCTGTATTCTCCAGCGCTAAGTTCATCCTTAACAATAACTTCAACTTCAATTCCATTTTCTCCAATAGTCTCTGACAAGTTTGAAACAGTAACAACATTTCCAGCAGCAACAGTAATATCAGATGCTTCTGATCCATTCACTCTAACAGAGAACTTATCTGCAGTCATTGCAGGTGCTCCATTAAGAGTAAACTTCAAATTTTCAAGATTAGTTTCTGATGCCTTATTTGATGATTTTACAATAAATTTACCAAGAGTAAGATTTGAAGATCTCAATACTACATTACTTCTATTTGTAGTTGTATCTGTAACAGTAACAGATCCAGTATCTACATTCTTAATTGTTACCAAAGAAGCAGAAGCTACTCCAGCAGCATTACCGTCTTTATCTTCTCCTTTAACTTCCATAGTATAGTTGTAAGTATTTGTTGTATGAGAAGCATCTTTTACAAAGTATCCATGAGCAACAACCTTTACAGGAACAGATTTTCCTTTAGCGATACGAAGATCATTTACAAAGATTTCTGCTTTATTTTGACCTGATGCGATACTGTCTGATCCAACCTCAGTTCCGTCAACAAATACGTGGAATTCTACATTTTCATCAGCTTCAAGAGTTGTACCATTAATAACGAAAGACTTAAGGTTGATATCTTGCTTTTGAGCTGTATAAGTTCCCTCAAATACAGTTCTATCAGCAGTTTGTCCATTTACAAATTCAACATCTCTAGAATTATTTCTAATAAGAGATCCCTTTGCAGCTTGAACCTTAATAGATGCAAGTGTAATAGAACCAACTACATTTGTTCCAACAGGCTCTCTAGATTCATCATACTTAGCGTTTGCAAATTGAGTTCTTCCGAAAGTTGAAGGAGTAAAGTTAATAGTAATTCCCTTAGTTGCTTGATCATCAAGATCAGCTTCGAATCTTACAGGAGCATTCTTTTCAAGCACAACATTCTTGAAAGTAAATGTTTTCTTGTCTGAACCTCTAGTAGCATCGAATGTTTCATTTCCTACAATCATAGACAAAGTGTCAATTCCTGTATTAGAAGCTACAACATCAAAGCTAGTAATATTAACAATATCACTTACTGTTACAGTTCCTGATCCAAGAACAACATCTTCAGATCCTGCAGCAGCATCAACAGAAGTAATATTTTTTCCATTAGTAAGTCTAACTTCACTTCCATTGAAAGTATAAGTTTTTCCAGCAGCTGGAACAGTTAGAATACTTACTCTAGTTTTAGTTTTTTCTTCTACAGCATTAATAGCTGAGTCATCTCTAGGAAGAAGAGTTACTGTTTCACCATATCTATCAAGAGTCTTGAAAGAAGCGTTAACTACAAAAGTAACATTCTTTCTAATATCAATAGTCTTATCTGCGAAAGAAAGAACCAAGTCTCTATCTCTATTTACAGAGTAAGAAACATTAGAAAGAGCCTTTCCATCAACAAGAACTTCTACCTTATCAAGATATCTATCAAGATCCAAGTTTCATGTATTCTTAAGAGAGAATCCCTTAACTACTACAGCTGAATTAGGAGCCTTAACTTGAAGTCTAGCCACTTCATACATCTTATTTGCTGTATAGTGGTAAGATCTATTAGATCCCTTCATTTCAACAGACACTTTAGATCCTGTATAAGCAGTTACATCATAAGTGAATGGAGTGTAAGAAGAAAGATCAAGATTCTTAGCAGAAGATTCTACAGCTTTTACCTTGAATCCAATAGTCTTATTTACAGTATTGTCAGCAGTCTTAACTACAATAGTAAGGTCAGACTTCTTTCCAATAGCTCTGTAATCTCTATTGATAGTCAAAGATACTTCATCTTTTGAATTAAGAGATCTTTCGTTTGTTACTTTTTCACCCTTAGAGTTTTCAAGCCAAACAGCTTCTACATCAGAAGAAGATGAGTATCCGTATCTTTCGAGAACTACTTTTTCAAGATTAATATCCTGACTAGCTTCGAGAGTGATAGTATCAAGATCAGATACAGCGTTTTGGATGATTCTTCTATTTGTAGCTGCAGCAGCAGTTACTTTCAAATCACCGGCCTTAACAACACCTGTAGTATTAGCACCAGTATTATTAGCACCAGTATTAACTACCTTATTGATAAGTGATTCTGCAGACGATCTCTGAAGCATCAACATAACATATCCTCTGATCTCCAATTGAGATGGAGTTTCGATTTTTGTCATAATTCCAGCATCTTTCAAAGCTTGAAGATGATTTGCGTAGAATGGAGTAGCTCCATTGTACTTATTTCCCCACAAAGCTCTAGAAAGAGTTGTACCAAATTCACCTCTAGTTACCTTAGCATTTGGTCTGAAAGCGTCAATTCCTTGACCCATCAATCCCATCTGGCAAGATTTAGTAAGGTAAGCAGCCAAGTCTCCTTCAGCTGTATTAGTGTCTGTGAAAGAGCAAACTTTAGTAGCGTCTACCTTAGTTCCAAGCTCTTTTTCAGCCCAGTTAGAGATCATTTTAGCCAATTGACCTCTAGTAATTTCACCGTACATATTAGCATTATCAATAGAAGACATAGTTGTAATCCCCTTTGAGAAAGCGTATTCATATGCACCAGTAAGCTCAGCACCATAATTAGCAGCACCATTTACTGCAGGTGTAATGAGAGTAGCAAGCATCAACACTCCAGTTGAAGCTGCGAACATCTTTTTAACGTTCATTCTGTGTGTATAAATAAAGATAAAAGGTTTTTTCGATGATTACTCATCGATGAATGTAGTACTAGATGAATAATATGTTGTCTATCTTGTCCAACTCTCCAATTCAATAAACTTAATAAGTTGATTGCAGGATTGCTAAACTCCATAAAACAAGACACACTATACTCCAGTATTCGTTTCTATGTCTCCACATAGACAACTTAATCAGTAGTTTAGTAATATTCATAGCAAATTCAAGTCTTTTTTGAGGATAATTTGACACCCTTTGTCAAACATCTGTAAAAAAAATCTACCACAGGCATGCATACTAAACCACTAAAACTACATCCTTGCAATCTTGTCTACGAAACAAAAAATAAACTGTGACAAAAAAATCTGACTTTTTTTATTTTTAATCATACATTATATATAAGAGTAGATAAAAGGTGTTTATATGATAAACAACAGCAATACTGAGATATATAATAACTTTTCCTTATAAAAGACAAAACATCTTCTATTGAAAAAACAAAAAAAATCTGACTTTTATGTCAGATTGATTTCATATTCAATAGTAC